>Ga0307513_10002411_pt1 | contig 25898 bp, 30 predicted proteins | sample 15_EM_MG_FD_202174 | JGI IMG/M metagenome (GOLD analysis project Ga0307513, IMG submission 202174) | Populus trichocarpa ectomycorrhiza microbial communities from riparian zone in the Pacific Northwest, United States - 15_EM | ecosystem: Host-associated > Plants > Roots > Unclassified | place...
AGATGTCTGACCTTCTTGTCGTAGTTCTTCCGCCTGTTCGTCTTTCTCCTTCAGCTGTCGGTCTCGTTCCTTTAAAGCTTCTTTATATTGCTTGAGGTTGGTTTGTAGTTCTTCCATTTCTCTTTCTGCTTCATCTCGGGTCATGATTTCAAATCCTGCGGATTTTCCAGCCTGGAAGAATGGGTCTTTTCGCGCCAGTTTTGTGGTAAGGTCTTTGATAAGGGCATCACGACCTGCATTACATGAGGTGGGGGATATAAGTAAATATTTCAACGGGGCGATATTATGCACCATCTTTCGCCCTACCTTGTATCTCATTTTGATGTTGTTGTTCTAGTCGTTCCAGCAACTGTTCTGGCTCGGTCTGTCGCACCTGACACAGTTCTTCTAACTGCCGGGTTAAATTCTCCACGTGAAGTTCAGACTAAAATGAGAGGTCAGGATCAGGATGTTAGATGATCAACTGAGGCTACACACCTGCCGTAGTCGTTCCCTCAACCGCGCCTCTTCTCCGTTTTTCGTGTGGTTTGGCGCCTGTACCATCCTACCTCCCTTCACTCCAGACTTCCCAGGGGCATTGATAGGCTGTGCCACGGTCATGCGTTGGTCTTCTATCTCTTCCACCTCCGGGTCATGTTCTTCTACTTCCATTGCACCATATATCGAATCAACATCCATCACTTCTGGTGGTTCCTGCTTCAAACTTCTGAGCTTTGAAGAGGCTGTCGTTGGCTTCGCTTTCGCCTTGCCTTTTCCTTTCGCTGCCGCTGCACCGCCTTTTCCGTGTCCATTCACTCCATCATTCGCAGCAGTAGCCTTCTTCGATCCCGCATGCACCGTATTCTTCGTTGGCATGTGGTCGAACACCTCAACGTCATTATCTTCATCGTCATCCACCGAAACAGCCCTCCGCTCTTCCTCCTCCACGGGATCCTCTTCCCGTATCGATATTGGCTTCGCTTTGGGTTTTCGGGAAGCGGCGGTGCCACGTGCGCTCTTCTTAGGAGGCGGCACTTCCCGCACGTCCCCGTCTGATTCGTCTTGCAAATTGTGGGCTGGCCGTTTCTTATTGCCCGCCTTTGAAGCGGCTCCCGCCCCTGCTGATTTCGAGGGCCCCGCCTCCGCTGTCCGATTGCTGTTCGGTTTCGACGAGGCGGGTTTCAATCTAGGTATATTTGGGGTGTCCGCCGCAAGGCCTCCTGCAAGCGCTGGGTTAATGAAAACAATCCAATCGAGGAAAGTACGAGACAGGGAGCAATAGATAGGGTAATCCATACACTCCGCATATCTTTCCGAGACGCACCAAAATCGTCCGAGTCGGACATAGCCCTTGTGTTCAAGTAGAGATGGTGGTAAGTTGGAAGGTGACAAAAGGAGCTGTGACGAATTGGCGACGCGTTTACACGTGATGGAATACAACGCGTTTGTTGATTTGTTCCATTTTTGGATATCAGTGATTATTATCAGGGACAATTTCAATAGAGTGCACGTCCAAATTCACCTTCTGTACACAAGGAACGAACAAAAATGTTGTATTGAACGTAATTGAGGGCTGCAATCGTGTGGAATAGTGTTACGAGGTAAACGAAATGAGGGGTGTATGTACATAATATAAACACTAAGTCAGGAGACAGTGACCCAGAACAATAAATCCCAAAAGGTAGTGGTCGGGGCGTCGCAGGCTGGGTAAAGGGCAAATCTAATATGTGCGAATGGAGATGGAAATGGAGATTACAACCGCGCCGAGTTACGCGTGGAATTAGGCTGTGAAGATGAAGTAGTGGGAGCGAAGGCGGATGAGTACAGATGGGATGAACTATAAAGAGGAGTATTGTATGTCGATTGTATGTTGAAATAAGCGAGAATGAATTCGAACCGAATGCAAGGCGGGAGACGACAGTCGAATATAAATAATATGCAATGAAGCCATGATTAAGGCAGGGGCGAATCTAGGATATGAACCCGCAGGGAGTAAGACTACTATCCAAGTAGTACAGGGGATGCCGAGGTGTAAATCACAAATGGAAATCCAAAGGGCCCAGTCGAAAGAGAGAGAGTAGAACGAAAACCGAGGAGCTGAAGCGAGGGGGAGAAACCCAAGGTCGAATCGAAGCAAGTCCAAAGGCCTATGTCGTTTTCATTTCGTTGTCGCGCAGGTCATAGAGCGAGATTGGATTCCTCAACATCCACATCCTGCAATAAAACCGGCGTATGCCTTTTCTCGGCATCGCCATTAATACCATTAACGTCATAGTATGCATTCACATTGGTCGTAGTCGCCCCGATTGGGGAAGGAGCCGACACATCAACTAGTTGGCCTTCCGCAGAGGTGGTCGAAAGAGAGGCCGTCGAAGATCGTGGAGTGTAAAGCGGCAAAGGCGTGGAATAGTCAACCCTGCGTTCCCCATCCGCGTCGTATAGCTCTGTGTACGCAGGCAAGTTCATTGGACCAGACGAGCCAGGTGCGGGAGCAAGCTTGGGTGCATTCTCCGAGGTGTCCACCAAAACAGGAGCCCAAACTAGTCTTGGTGCCACTTTCCCAAAGGCCAGCGGCACCTTGAAGCTCAGCCTCTCCCTCGCTACGGGCCCGTTCTTGCCCTTCAAATCGTACGTGCATGTGAGCGAAATCAACACTTCGTGCGTCACGTTATAGAGCGGACTAGTAGACGTCGGCCTAAGTTCCTTCGGACCCGCCCATTCCAAAGCTTCCTGCTCTGCCTCGACGCTGTCGTATTTTCCCCAACGACTTGTACTATATTGGACGAAAGGCAGCGTCATATCCATGGTATACCATGTCGGAAGCGCCCCGGGCGTGGCATCGTTGGCAAAGACATAGTTATGGTCATCGAGCTTGTACTTTCCACTCTCTTCGGCGGGAAGCAGGGAGAACATGCGGCTGGCACACTCAGCAGGCTGATCGGAGGCAAAGAGGCCGACATCATAAATGTAGCTAGCGGAGTGGGGGTTAAGAAGCGGGACATTGGGAGGTTGCATGGCTTTGGGTGGGAGAGGGAAACGCGAAAGGAATGCGCGTGAAGGTCGGTACCTAAACAATAATATTAACCTTTCGCCTTTGGGCTCAAATTGTATCACGTACCGGCACTTTTCTTGTTGAACAACGTCAACTTCCACTCCCGTCACTTGCAACTTTTTGCACTCTTCTTCGTCCAGGCCTTTTGTTCGAAGACGTAAAGTCAAAGGCAAGACACTGTCATTGACATCAAGATATTCTGGCACGGACGCCAGAACCTGAATCTTGGACAACACACCCAGCGGGATTCGGTCCTTATCCGCTTCTTGGTTAGATGGCGCCGTCGGGGTAGAATTGACAAGATAGTTCAAAATCGATAGCTCTGTTGTCTCGGATTTTGGTGCTGAAACAAAGCGGCAGAGGTTGACGGGCGTTTGAGCACAAGCAGACTTGACGCGAGATCGGAAAGGTGCGCATAAAGAAGAAAAGCTCCAAGTTGTAGAGGGCTGCTCCTCGTCGAGGTTGATGAATGTAGCGGTGGCATATAGGGCATAGCGGATACCGATCTCCTCGACGCCCAAGGCGGTCGTAGCGGGTAGCCATCCAGGAATGGGGAGATTAAAGATGATATTCCATACACCTATGGTATTAATGGATTACTTGATGAATTACTGAGCAACTTGTTGTTTTAACGACGTACACGGATCCGCATCCTCTTCATGGCCTTCATTTGAAAGCTCAATGGGGGTGGAGGGCGCGAGTTCGCGGGTAATAGAGCAAAGTCGCAAAGAGGAGTAACCAGTGCTTGGAGTGAATATCTCGGACTGGCCCTCAAACGTGAGAGACACGGATTGCAGGAGCAGACGCGCTGTTCTGCGCGCTTCAAAGAAGGAATACGGCGAAGTAACCGATAACGATATATGACCTGAAAGAGAATAAGCAGAGCTTGTTGAGGTGAGTACTCGAATAGGCGAACAATGACGAGGAAAATAAGTACCCAGCATCTAGCTCGCCGTACATATGGAGATCATTGGACAGAGGGAGTATTGCGAGGGCCAAGGACATTGTGGAGGAAGAGGGGAGGGAGAAGAACAAAGGCAGGCGAGGGTGTGTCTTGCATTATTTATTTCTTGTCTTCCTCCTTGTATTATCTGAACAAAAGAGACGACTCTATGTCATGTCGCCAGAATTAGGTTTACCGTTGTTTACGTCATACGGTAAGCACGCAGAACAAAGGTACCATTGTTTCGCTTTTAACATGCTTACTTAGTTATGCGAATACCTTGCGGACTCCCAGCGCGTCCTCCTCTCGCTGCCGGCCCTCTCTCCGTCGTTGTGTCTCCTCCTCTGCATCCTTCCGATTGTTGTACTTGCCACCCTTCTCGCGCTTCAGCGCCATACGCGCGGCAGCCGGCGACACAAACTCTGCAAATCCAGCTAGTTATTAGATCAAAGGACAATGTGATCGGGTAATTGACGTGCCAGGGTTCGAGAACACGGTCGCTCCCCCAAATGCACCCTCAAAGATGCGGATGGGGGTAAGCACAAAACGCGGTCCGATTTCCACAAGGGTCGTATGAGGGGGGCCACTCGGCTGCAAAGGGTCCTTTTCAATGATCTATGGAAAAAATTAATATCAGCATTGTTCACAAGATGAGGCAAGAAATTTTCCATAGCGTGGCGGCTCACCTGGAAATTACGGAACCAAATCTTCGAATCGACAATGGAGAATGTCAAAATATGATCAATGAACGGCTTTGCTCTCCTTGACGTCGAAGGCACGCCAAAAATCTAGCCACCAAAAAAAAGGGTCAGCCTAACCATTCCATTCCAATCCAAAAAAAATGAAATGAAACGCACCTGCGTGAACACTTCCTTCGTCAATTTGCCCCACTCTGTTTCATCAAACGCGCTGTCAAAACTAACCAGCCCCCTGCTGCCTTTCAGACAGTTTCCTGTCATCTTCAGCTCGTCCATCGTATGCACGTTTTGAACATGCAACTTAACGCTCGGCCCATTCGGTGTTTTCGCAGCCCACATGTATAGGTCCTCGTGTCGTCTCGCCTCAAAGTACAGCGTATTGTTACAGTTATTCAGGTCCGCGAGCTCAGGGATCAGGTTCAGTTGTGATTTCGAATCGAGTTTCGAGTCTTGGAAATGCCAAATGAATAAATTGACATGATTCCGGGCCTTGCAAAGTACGCACCTTTTTTAACATGGGGCAACAGCGCCTCCAAGTCATTCATAAGATGTCTCATCCTATGTGTAATTCCCCGCGAAGAAAGCAATAACACCCTCTGCTTATTCTTCTTTTTCTTCGCCATTGGGACATTTCCTTCGTCTTCGTCAACATCCATCTCGTCTTCCCGGCGCTTGCGCTTCCCCTTGAGGTCCGACTTGGACGCGTTCGCCTTCTGCGCTTTTAGTATTGAGGACATGATAGAGAAGCTTGCTGGGATCGTGAAGAGCGACTCGCAGTGTTGTCCAAAATTTGGTGGCTTACATAATTATAAGGGTTGCCTTTTCTAGCCGACATGGAGAGCCTCGAGCAAGCCTCGAGGCTCTCCAAACATTACCTGCAAAGTTTGAAGATGGACGCAAGAGAATGAGGGGAGGTGAATCAAGGATAAATTTGCGAGATTGAGAAGATGAGCTATGTATACAAGCAGGACCAGGTATGCACGCCCATAATATGCAGCTGGTCAAGAGAGACAAGAACGGAGGATAGGAAGGATGGGTTGCCCCAACTAACCGGTGATGGTGCCGTGACAAAACCAAACCGAAATCGAGATAGAACATTAAGGTGTTGGGGCTAGAGGGGATTTTGTAACAAAAAATGGGACTTTAGAACGCTGCGAATAGGAAAGCATGGAACGATATGGAAAAAGGGAGTTGCTGATTATGCTAACGGTGGAACAACAGGAGGTAAGCAACGACGATAAGGACGATCACGAAGGGTTGGGGAGTTGTGAAATATAATACAGCCAAATCGGCAGAGCGTTCATTGATTGGGGAGGGAGTTAGGTGTCCAAGGATCAAACCGTTCATATAATCAATGGTGCTAAGTAGAAGCACGAAGTTGCTTTTGCTTTTCTTGCTCCAACCGCTGCAAGGAACAAGTCAGTTCCACCGACAAACTCGAGCCACCAAGAGAAAACCCACAGAATAGAGCAGTGACACCGCCATCTGTATATTAGCAGGCTGACCTGTGATAACGACCAAACGCTCGCCCTCTTGGCTAGCGGGCGCGACTTGACCAGCTATGGGTAGCCCAACCGCACCAGGTTCCATAATCTTGATCTGGCTCGCGCTCATGTGCCTGATCTCATTTATCTTACTGCCGCCCTTTCCAATGATGCATCCCACTAGGTCATTGGGAATGTAAATTTGCTGCGTCTGCAACTGCTGCGGGGGGTTGTGTGGCGCGTATGTGGACATGCCCGGGTTGTAATTGTTAGGCACGTAAGATGGTTGCTGGCCAGGGCCACCATGTCCACCGCCACCGCCTCCTCCCATACTGCGGCCATTCGGACGCGGCCCGCTCGAAGGCCGATAAGTTGAGTTGGCGTATGAGGGCATCTTTTCTTGCGCTTCGATGAGAATATTTCCGATATAGTATGTTGCAATGTGGATGGCGTCCGCAACGCCTGCAACACTCAGCACTCGCTATGAAGTATAAGCACATGTGACGTGAATGATGATAAAGATAATATAAACCTCTGTCGAGCCAGGGAGCATGCCTTCGCTGGCGTTGAGCCTAGCACCGCTGGCATCTTGGATCTCCTTGATTTTGGTCCCTTGTTTCCCAATCACCGAGCCCATACGTGAATTCGGAATCATAAACTTGATTGTGACAGCACGGCTTCCAGGAACGGAGGGAACATCAAATGGCTCATCATTAATTCTGCGGACGATAAGACCAAATGCCTTTTCATATTTGAGCACGGGGTATGATGGAACCGAATGCAAAAGCATACCTTGGAAACAGCATCAAGAGGCCCGCTAACGTTGAGAATGCGCTCTGGATTGCCAGGAATGCTTTCAGAGACCATAACACGTGCGCCACTCTTCTCACGAATCTCATTAACATGGGAACCGCCTTTGCCAATGATGATGGAGGCGTCTTGGGTAACGATCAGGCATCGCATATGGATGTTGGCGGTGGGTGCAGGAGGAGAAGTTGCAGAGGATGGCTCGCCTGAGGTGGTCGCGGAGTCCTTGCCGTCCTTGGCTTTGTCGTCCTTCTTAGCATCGGCGCCGTTCGAGGTGGGAGTTGACGAGGTGGTGTCGCCGCCATGGACGGTAGCGGTCTGTGATGCTTCGATCATAGTTACATCGGACGCCTGGGGGACGCTGCTCGCTGATGGGCCATCCAGGACGTATGCGCCGGTGTTGGCACGCTTATGGTTTTTCTTCTGCTCCGAGTCAGATGGCGAGCGGGACCTCTTGCGGGTTGATTCGTCTGGCATGGTCGTAATTTAGGTCAGGTTTTGGAATTGTTAGCTTGGGTTTCTCAGAGGGATTTGGGGTGCGATGCCAGGGAGGAGTAGTGTGATGGGACGGTCTGGCGGATAGGCAGGGAGGGAGGAGTGTGAGGGGAGTGCGAGGATGGAGGAGGGGACGACAGGAAAACGAAAAACATACCTTCAACTTGCTGAAAGATGATGGTGGTCACAGCTCAACACACGCTTCGCTTATTTGCAAACATGCGTATACAAATTACTCGACAACATATCCTACAAACTCGTCCCATCTCCGTTCGAACCCTGCAAGGGCCCGTTTCTTATCCTCTTCTCCAAGCGTCGAGAACTGCGGGCGTCCGTTAGTCTACAATTTTATTCTAAAAGCATGAACAAACCTCGATGCTGTCACGCGCAAGCGCCCCCAATGTGCTCAATCCGGTTATCTCACTTGCAACGAGGACCTGCCTTCTTTGTTAGAATTACCCACACAAGTACTTATTTTTCCTACCTGGTAATAATCGAACGTAAGCCCCATGTTCCCAAACACCGCCGGGTCATCCGAACACAGCGCTACAGGCACGCCATGGTTCAATAAAACGGGCAATGGATGCATGGGCATCGAGGATGTTAAGCGCTGCCCACAACCTCTTCAATGTCTGTTTGTGGGTAATCAAAAAAAAAATCGTACCAGAATCTCATTCCTAAAACCATCGATGAGCCGTTTCGGCACAGCCAATTTGTTCAAAGTCACTTACGAAATTGGACATACTTCCACCGCAATACCCCTTAGTCTACAAGTCTCCACCAACTTGGGATGCTTCGTGAGCGAATACCTACTTCTAGTCAATTTCCGAAAACTTGGTACCATGCGTCATGCCACACACCCGTGCCCAATCCGCTTTGTTCCAAGGAGGATTGCATCATACAGGTTGACGTCCGCCTCGGTTCCGTCTCCCAAAGTTTCCCCAGCGTGAAAGATAAAGGGAATGTCGACACCTTCTTCCCTTTGGCGCTCACGGAACCACAGAAGTGGCTTGATGTAATAAATCAGTGGTTGAAGGGTATCTTCGTGTCCGACAAGATCGAAACCTGTGTAAAGTCTCATCAGCTTCCATGTGCATTCAGAGGAAATGGATAGATGCCTGCAATCAGATGCGGAAATTCTTTTTTCAAGGCGATGCAATCTTCTAAATACCATTCCAATTCCTCTGGTGTAATAAACCGAATCGTGGAGTAAATGATCTGAAGGGAGGGTAAGGCTCGAAAAGAATCTGTAGAACCACTCAAGCCTTATTTATACCCTGGCACCAATAAAATCATCTGGGCGACCTTGGGCCTCCATTTCTGCCTTCGTTTCATTGATTATTCGGTCGAACATTACAAGCCATTCACGATGGGGAACGTTTTCCTGGCCATCAGAGCCATACATGTTCCTGGTATGGTCTTCATTCAGACACTCGTCAACTCTTAAGTAGCGTGTTTAACTCACTTGAATAAAAAGTTAATCCGGGCCTCGATATAGGAAATGCCATCACGAATGGAAGATCGAAAGAATTCCCTGATATATTCCGAGAATATAGGTTCAACCCGAATTAGCCCCTGTGAGACACACTCGGTCCATAAATATGAATAGAAGAAAACGGAGAAAATACCGTAGATGTCAGAAATGTGCTCGTAAACTTTTTCCAAATCTATAATAACTTGTAAGTTGTAGTCGGAAATCCAGAGAGAGAAATGACAAATAGAAAAGTGCATAGTGACATACTTTCGCAGTTGTATTGTGGGTACCGTACGCTTCTGCGGGGTTGATGGTCATAGACCCAATAACCCACTTATCAAATCCCTCTTGCCCGCCTAGCTGTGTTGGGAAATTCTTCCTAGCATTTTGGAACGAAACCCACGATCCGGGGGTATATGATACGTCTCCCAAGCTCTCGAGATCTGAAAATTGGGCCTTGGGCAAAATCCTGAACTCTGGGAGGTTCTCTGAAAGGGATGAAGCAACGAGAGGCTTATTAACGCGAAGGTGCATTCCAGGCTGCTTCAATGCAAGCGCAAGCAAAAATTCAGCGTTAACTGTCGCGTCGAGATGAGCGTGTAAGAGAGCTCCTTTGGGCATCTGAAAATATTAGGGTTAATAAATGAGGGATATGAGGCGCTACTTGGCAAACCTTGCTTAGAATCTCAAAGATTCGCGTCTTCATAATAATGCTCTTGCCTAGTTCACTTCACTGTATCAAACCAAAAAGAAACCCGGAAGAAAACACACCAGTCAAAAATTCCATTCCAGGGAAAGGATGGGGGATGGAGGGATGGTCTTGCTTCCATATAGTTTCTGCTTCCAAAGCACGTATCTTGCGTACGATTTTATCAGCCTCGATCTCTTTTGCTGAACGCAAATGAGAAGAGAGGAATTCGCGTCGAAGGGATCTATCCTCGTTGATAAGCGACGCCCTTTGCAGCTGGTAATCAGAAAGCTCGGGGTTGGAAGACATCAATGCAGGAAACGGTAGAGGTTCAAAGTGAACGTTGAGTATTGCCAAGAGTACGGAACTTGAACTCAGAGTCAAGTGTGTAAGGTCTTCAAGATAACAAAGGTGCTAGTCGTGAAAGCTTGGAGCAATGTGGGTATGGAATGCGGAAAGTTGGGATACTTATATCTCCTATGCGTGGGTTAGTTGAATGAGTCACTTTTCTGGTTTATTATTTTTATCACTCACGGCAACAACAACGTATGGATTTCATGATCTTATCGTTTACTGAAGCTGCGTTTGCCAAACAACGCGTGCAGATACCATGGATCTAAAGTTTTGCCCTTCTTCTCGTTCTCAGATAAAGTCAGTGTCATGTTTTTGAGTAGAGCGCATTTTTGTGTTTTCAAAGACCACAACTTGAGGTCTAGGTCGCATCTAACTTTTACTCCCTCCGCGAAGTCAATGATACCTGCCCTAAATTACTTGTTCAAAAAGGAACCGAAAAAAATGGAAACTGCATCCCCTCTCGGTTTCTTTGCTTCGTCAATACGTTCGTGCCATGACTGACGACTCGACCGGGAGGCCCTCGCAGGAGATGAAGTAATGGTGCAAGGCATAGACTACACCTCCGTATCCCCCATTCCCAGTTTTCCCCTGCGGTTTGGGTTCGTTTGAGTGGTGCACATTTCTCGACACACGTTAGCTCGAGTCGAGAAGGGTTTGGGTTTGGGTAGAGACGGAGACGATGTGTTCGCTGAAAATTTTCGATGATAGGAATGAATAAATTTGTTTGATTCGTTATGTTGGACGTGTAAGCGGTTTTAAGAGATATTAGAAACCTGAGAGAACGCAATTGATCTTCATTGATTCTTATTGGTTACGTTTTATTCCTTGTCTTTAACCACCACATACCATCTTTGTTCATGCCCTATAAACTGTCAGCAACGCTCAAGGCTCACACCTCAGATGTTTGTTGTCCTTCACATGGGTAATCTTATCACTGATTAACTCCAGGTTCGCGCTCTGAGCTCCCCAACTGACGAACTCATCCTCTCTGCCTCCCGCGATTCTACCGCTATTTCATGGCAGCGTTCTCCCTCGGACAATCAATTCAAGGCTGAAGTTGTTCTTCGAGCTGGATCTCGTTATGTCAACTCGGTTTCCTACATCGCTCCAACACCAGACGCCCCCAAAGGTATGTTACTCATATGAATGGTCTTCTCGCAGTGGTCGAAGAAACACCCCAAAGGTTACGCTGTTACTGGTGGTCAAGACGCTGTGGTCAACGTGTTTAATCTGGAAAAGCCGAGAGATGATCCAGATTTCTCCTTGTTGGGTCATCTAGATAACGTATGTGCGTTGCATGTTACGCCCGGCGGCACTATCGTGTCTGGATCATGGGACAAGTCAGTCAAAATTACACAGTCCATACGAATTCCTTTTCACTTTCTGCAGAACGGCTAAAGTCTGGAAAAACTTCATTCTGGCATACGAATTGAAAGGCCATCAGCAATCTGTGTGGGCCGTGCTCGGTGTGGACGAAGACCAGTTCCTGACTGGTGGGATTCCTCTTTTTTGTTTAGATGTCGAGACTGACACGGTGGGTGGATAGGTTCTGCCGATAAGACGATCAAGTTGTGGCAACAACACAAAGTCATCCACACATTTACAGGACATCAAGACGCAGTACGCGGTTTGGCTCACATTCCCGATATTGGTTTTGCGTCATGTTCTAACGATAGGTAGGTCTAGATCTCTGAACATCCCTCTTCACCAAGAACTGATGTGTGCAGTGAAATCCGGGTCTGGACATTAGGCGGAGATCTCGTCTATACACTCTCAGGACACACCTCCTTCGTCTACAGCTTATCCGTTCTGCCAAGCGGTGATATCGTGTCAGCAGGTGAAGATCGTACAGTCAGGGTCTGGAAAGGTACGCAACACCATCTCTTTCTTTGGAATCGGCGAGAAGTTGACGAAGAAAATGTATAGATGGTGATTGTTCACAAACGATTGTGCATCCAGCAATCTCTGTCTGGGCCGTATCGACTATGCCTAATGGTGACATTGTCAGTGGATGTAGTGATGGAGTCGTCAGAGTGTTTAGCGAGTCCGAGGAGCGGTGGGCTGCAGCAGAGGCACTCAAGGAATATGACGACCAGGTTGCAAGCCAGGCGTTACCCTCTCAGCAGGTTGGAGATGTGAAAAAGAGCGACTTGCCAGGACTTGAGGCGTTAACCACTCCCGGTACGTCACGTTGATCTCCCAATTTCCATGCACCTTCCTGAATTTAGGCACATTTTCAAGGCAAAAAATCGGGCGAAGTCAAGATGGTCAAGAACGGAGAACTTATAGAAGCCCATCAGGTATTTAAATGATTCTGAGGCTATGGAATGCCATGCTCAAGGAATCTCAAGTGGGATAGCGCTAATTCTACCTGGCAAAAAATTGGAGACGTTGTCGATGCCGTTGGCTCTGGGCGCAAACAACTATACCAAGGGAAAGAATACGACTATGTGTTCGATGTGGATATCAAGGATGGCGCACCGCCTCTCAAGCTTCCCTATAATGTTTCAGGTCAATGCTTTGCCTCTTGTCCTATGAAACTCTCCCTGAGGTATGTTATGCAGAAAACCCCTATAACGCGGCCCAGAAGTTCTTGCAAAGCAACGACCTGCCGTTGACATATATCGACGAGGTTGTCAAATTTATCGAGAAGAATACTGCAGGCGTCAATATTGGCACTGGTGGAGACGAGTATGTAGACCCATTCACAGGTGACTTGAGTTCTGTCCATACACCCCGGATTCATCTGACTTTTGCCGTTATTTAGGCGCTTCGCGATATCGAGCTGCGCCTGCGGCCGCTTCCTCCGCTGCGTCGCAATATGTCGATCCATTTACAGGCGGATCTCGTTATGTTGCTTCTCCACAAGGTACACCGACACCGTCTGGGTCATACGGAGGGGACCCTTTCACTGGAGCTTCTCGATACTCTGGTACTCCCACACCACAACCTGCTCCTTCGCCTGCCCCTTCGAAGGTCCTCCCAGTTGTGCGTATAAATGATATCTGTTGCTGAAACATGCTGATTTCCCTTATCAGCCGAAACTTGTCACCTTCAAGCAAGCAAATGTAACCGCTATGCAGGCCAAAATATTCCAATTCGACGAAGTACTGAGTCATGAAATTGTACTGTCGTTTCTGTATTTCCTACGTTCAGTTTGATTCTCATTTCACCTCCGTTCTTCGCAGTCGACGTCGTCCCTTGCTATGTATCCGAACGAAATCAAAACACTGGAAGAAGCATTCGACTACCTCGGTCAAATCACATCAACGCCACCTCGCACACCCTCTGCCCCTCTCACATCTGTACATGTAGATGAAATCATATCAATCCTTGATCGATGGCCTTCATCTCAGCGCTTCCCAGGTATGTTCATGCGCACTCTCCTTGCTAACAGTACATAATGACGATTTCATAGTGATCGACCTCAGCAGGCTGTTGCTCGGGTTCTGTCCTGAGGCTTTTAGTGCGGATGGGTTGAAGGATCGATTCGCCGATGCCTTGTTCAGAGCGGCAGACTGGAGTGCATCTTGGGCACTACCGCTACCAAAGCCGAGGGAGACAAACATGTTGCTCCTTCTCCGGACGTTGTGCAATGCATTCCAGGAGGATGGGCAGACAGACCCGGTGTGGTTGACCAAGGTATGTTTTCTATCCGTAATCGGTAACCAGAACCAAGTTATTGAGTGCTTTCTTTTTCCTTCAAACCCAAAAGGTCCTGCAAACACTCGCGCAAGCTCCTTACACCGCATTGAACAAGACACAGCGAGTGGCTCTGGCAACCATCGTGTTTAATGTTTCGTGTCAAGGTCTCCGATTCCCTCTTGATGCTTCACTCCGCGATCAATCAGTCTCCTTGGTTGGCAAGGTTCGTATTTGTTCTTTTGATTTTCTGCCTCAAGTATGCCGATGTATCCCTTCCTTTAGATCCTCGAGTCCGAAACGGCGGATTCAGAAGCCGTCTATCGCGCTCTCGTCGCGCTTGGTAATATCGTCAGCACTCTTACTTTTTTGCACACCGTATGCACCTTGACTAAATATATTATTTGATCCTTCGTTTTATAGGCCCACGCCGCGAAGATCACCAACACCCCACTCTCCGCACCCCAAAAGGGCGAGATCGCGCAGTGTCTGCAGAACCTGCCGGCCAAGTTCCCTGACGCCCGTGTGCGCAACATCTGTGTCGAGATTGGGGCGTTGATCTAGTCCCTCATGAACCTTTGAATGTGTCGTCGATATCACCTTTTTCTTCTTCTTTTCCGTTAATTGGGTGTTTTTCAAATTGTTTACGGAACAGTTGAGTTGCCAACTTTTTAAATGCTTCACACTGGTACCCCACATCCATAAACACACTCCATGATGTATGGGCTTTTTGGGCAGAGATACGGACACATAATGGTTGCTTTGCTTTTGGCGTTATGCTTGTTCGTTCGAGTCGTGGTGTTGTAGGAAACGAAATCGTATCCCAGATACATATAGGCTATACATTTAGACATCGTATCACTTTATATATGGCATCGAGTTGAAAAGAATTGCAGGACTCGGAGGTCCGTCATTCGAAAAACCAGGGTAAGTGGAACACAGATTTAAGCAGTGATTTTCACCTGAAGGTGTTCTCAAGATAAACTCCGTCATCGAAAGGAGAGGCGAAACTTCCGTGCGTTCCACCCATTCTGAAAGTTACAAGAATGTAATAAATTGGGCAAAATATTAGTCCGAAAGCTGCTGGCGCTCCGGTAAAAGTAACCTTCGCTCTCCCCACTCTCCCCAAATCCTCCAACCAGACTAGCCACCACTCCAAACTCCCGAATACCCAACACAAATATGTACGCGATACACAGCTCCATACGTAGGATAAATGGTAGGCATAAATAAGTCAAAAAAAAGATTCAAAAATTCAAATACATGGTAGTAGGACGCCGAATTTGATACAAAAACGAACGGATGACCAAATGAACGTACGGGTCAAGTAACAAGCCTTCGTTCCTTCTTCGTTCTCCACTTCCTCTCGATTTCTCGTGTTTCCGTCTCCTTTAGAATAAAGCAAGTTTTTTTCCGCCAATTAGATCGATCCTAACGAACAACTATCACAGAACGCCAACTCCGCAAGCGGTATGGCATAATGGTATCCTTTTTGGAATGGGACGAAAGAAAATGCTTTATGACACCCAAACTGCGTTGTAGAGAGCGTGATCACGGTCAGTCAAAATAGTCAGGTATGCGACGAGAGAGAAAACTCACAAGCAAGGGAGATGACAAAATAGAGCGAAACGAGCATGAGCCCTTCCATGTAATTAGATTTTCCGTCTCTGTTGAAGCATGTTAATATTCATTTTCAATTGGAAGATGAACACATAGGGACGCACTGGATGAGAGTGTTAACGAGCAGAACAGATACAAAGAGGACGATGGTCTAAAAAAAGATCAATTATGTGCCCTTGCAAGTACATGCAACTTAAGCATACCTCGAAGTTCGCGAAAAACAACGAGAGCTCATGACCCGATCTAGTCCGTAAATATGAGCAGACGGTTAGAATTAGCAAAATCACAGATACTCACAGCCATCCGACGATAACGAGCAAAGGAACAACGAATGAGGCAATTTGCTACAAGGTTAACATATCAAATAAATATCGGGGAGAAAAAGGATAAGACACACGATCGAGCTGCCCACACAGATTGTGATGGTAAGTTCCATCTGGTTCTTCATCGCCATCCAAACGGAGGTGACATGTTCAGCTGCGTTAGCCTACATTGCATCATGTTGAAATCCAATTCCAATTCGAGGAAGTTGAAAAAACATACGACGATCGGCAGAAGAATTAACCCAATGAATGGCTTCGGAACGCTATACCGTTCGGCAAATTCCTCGATGGAGGCAACAACTGTCATAGAGAACGTGTTGGGATACGCCGAATTTCGGCAAAAATAAAAAAAGACATACGATAGTCAGCACAGAATGCCGTCACGACCGTGACACAGAGCAGACTAGAGTGGTCATAAGTAAAAGATAACGTGGGAGAGAATGAGGCACGAACGAGATGGACGCGGAGACGACACTCATCTTCGGCGCCTCTGCCTCGGCTTCTCCCGTGCCAGAATAAAGGTGGGCATGGGAGACCAACTTTAAATAAATAAAAAATAAGAATCAGCTAGTTGTTGAGTGAGATGGCCGATATGCGCACCTGGAAGTATATATATGCGCAGTAGATAAGGAGGAGAACGATGGCCGTGCCCCGTGAGATTACCAGCAAACCATTTTCAGTTGATGAATCTTAACCAAAATTCGAGATTCAGTACATCGGGCCACAATGGTTCTGGAAACGCACCGCCAAGTGTACTGTGGTATGCTGCGGGGATAACGAGAGCTAAATGTACCGAATCAAGTCAGCACATGATGCAACAAAGCACAGCCTACAACCCCAAAAGCGATAATTTTGCGATAAGTTAGAACGTACTTATACACGCGAGGGTCATCAACTGCCGAATATTGGTTGTGTCAGCGAAAAGGCAGTGCGTCTTGTGAATAAATAATGGGGCGAACTCACCGAACTTGAACTATTTACGAAATATGGCTAAATAAGGTAATGACTTATGGAGGACATGAGGACATACGCTTGGGCCGCTGTGATTTGGAAAAAACTTTCCTGGCGCTTGAAACCCGCTAGTAAATAATGAGGCTGTTGGATTAAAATGGTTGAGAAACTAAGACGGACCTGCGAGGAATGAGCACCCCAAGACGAGCAAGATATTAGAGAGGATGGAGCCGAGCATCTGGGATAAATGAGATGGGCAAAAAGAAAACAAGGACGCGCGTAATACCGAAGTTTGTACGATTCTAACTTCATCTGGAAGGGGACTAAATACACAGACAAGGATCAAGAAGGGAGACGCGTCGACTGACCTTGAAGTAGAGCTGCGATGCCGACGATGATTTCGACTGCGTTACCAAAGGAAGCGTTAAGAAGACCAGCAACGGTTTGACCAAGCTTCGCAGACATTTGTTCTGTGGAGTCTCCGAGGAGCTGGAAAGCATATATGAGAGAATGAAAAGTAATAACACGTAGAGAGCGACCTTTGCGAGAGGCATAATGGCCATGAAACTGAAGCCAAAGCGGAGAGCAACATCCCAGTGCATATGATGCGCGATGATACAGAGAGGAACGAATACGAGCAAAACATTAAACCAGGATCCAAAGAAGAACCATTTGTAAGACTCAAGCCAAGTAGGCTCGTCCTCGCCCTTGAGAATTGACACGAGACGCTGGCGGAATGGCCGTATGTCAGGAGCAACGGGGCTGCCATTATTATGCGCAGGAAGGAGCGGTGTACTTTCGGAGGGCACCATTATAGAGCGAAGTAAAGGAGAGTGGCTTATTATTTGAGACTAGAAGAAACACGAGCTGGAAGGCAGTGTCGCGCTTGGCATTGTCCGAATCACGTGTTTCTATATAAATAGGCTGGTATACGAATCAAATTACTGCCGTTTGCATAATTTTGTGAAACTCAACTTTTTTTTGTGCGAGCTCACGTGAGGTTTCCCACAGCCAAACAAAGGAGATCAAGTAATGATAAGCTGATTTCCGCTCATCTCCTCCTTGCTTGACCTTAATGCCAACACCCCTCTCAAACAATTTAAAGGATAGGATCACCAAATTGTATTATGAAGATCAGGAGACAATGCTCCAGGTAGTTATAAGATGTCCTGACCGATGAGTATAGCAATTGTTCATTAGAACGTGATCTTATCAGTGCTTGATCTCCTTTGTTTGGCTGTGGGAAACTTCACGTGAGCTCGCGCAAAAAAAAGTTGAGTTTCACAAAATTATGCAAACGGCAGTATCGTCACAGAATATCCGCGTTGGACACAAGGGGGCCCTTCTGCTGGAGATGGTCCACGTCGCCAAAGCGCACCAGCTCGCCTTTCCCGTCCTCATACACCTCAATCACAGTGATCGACGCATTCATACACTGCCAAATGATGACCCCGTCCCCACACCGCACCTTTCTGCTCCCAACCAGCTCACGAGTCAGAGTGGTGATCACCCCCCCATGTGTCGCCACCAGCACCCCAATGGCATCCGAATCCTTCTGCTTGCTCAGCACCTGGCCCAGGATCACCCGGTTCCACCACCCGACTAGCCGATGGCTAAAGTCGGCCGCTGTCTCTATCGTCTTGTCGTGTGCAAGAGCCAGTTTCGCGCCTGTGGTCCTTCCTTCCTTGCCTTCCATGTCACCCATTCCCTGACAGTACCAGGCTAAGTTATTTTCTCTTGCTTCTCCAAACAACTCACCCGTTCTCTAAGCTCCTTGTGCAACACCAACTCTACATTGGAATGATGCCCAACGATCGCTTCAGCAGTCTATTATTGAGTCCTCGTCAACTTTATCGTTTAACTTTACTCATCAGCAAATTTCAGCACTCGCCTTTCTTGCCCGGCTCAAGTCGCTGCTAAACGCACATCCGATCTCTACCCCCTTGAGTGCTTCTCCGACCATCCGAGCCTGTTCCTCCCCTAACGCATTCAACTGCGTATCTTGCTGCCCCTGTATAATCCCATCTCGATTCGCCTGCGTCTCCCCGTGTCGAACGAGGTACACCCGTGCTACTACGCTCTTCTTTGGTGTGTTGGGGTTGGTCATTTGGCTACTGCGTCGTCAGTCTTGTCAGGCTCTGTGTGTTCTGCTTTTCAATGGAACCAGCAGATGGCCTGGGATTCAATTGATTAAAAGTGATATGAAAGAGAGAGATGCAATTGCTCCTTGATCGGTTACACACTTCTATGGAGATCTCCGCTACTTTACCTTGACTTTACCAATACTTACATTACAAATCCTATCCGTATAGCACGCCACTTGAGTATTTGTCGTTGAGATGAGTACCAAGATGCCTTGTATGTGTATCCATGGACATGCATGTCGAAATTTCTTCACCCGCAGTCCGGCAGAGCTGATCGCTACCGATCTACACAAGTTTTTTATAGCTCATGTCTGGTCGCCAGCGATCGACCAAAAATCGTGTACTATGTATTTACAAGAAATCTGACAGCAATTCGATAGCAACAAAACCCATACGTATGAAATCGTACCGAATCCCATTTGAAGTGTCCATACTGGTACGCATTCCAGAAAAATTTCAGAAGACATCCAACTCTGCAGTCCTCGTTGAGAGCCTGAGGACACATTTTCCCTCGCTGGTCGAGCCCTGGCGACTCGTACACCTCGGTAGCCTATTCCGAGACCCAAACTATTGGGAAGAAGCGATCAGTCAGTCAACTTTTTCTCTCGGCGTTGTTGAGGACGTAAGTAGCACTGATAGTGACTTACACGCAAGTCCGATGACGAAGTACAGCGAGACGAGCCTAAAAAGAATATGTATGTCAGTCAAGTCAGATGTGCGCTCGTGGCAGAAAGGAGGGGGAAGGGAAAACATACATCAACCCTTCCATATAATTCGATTTTCCATCCCTGCAAACCAAAAAAGAAAAAGTTCAGACCCCATATGTATAGACAATTTGCAAAAGAAACATTTCTCACTGGACAAGCGTGTTCACGAGGAGGACGGAAACCATAAGGATGATGGTCTGATGTATTAGCAATAAGCAAAGACTCTTTTCTTTTTTATTCCTAATAAGCCTACCTCGAAATGACTGAAAATCAATGAGAGTTCATGACCAGTTCTTGTAATAGTATGGATGATCAACAATTTCTGAATGACGAGCAAAAACAGATACGACTCACATCCAACTGATCACAACTAGGAGCGGAATGACGAGCGCAGCGATTTGCTATAGCAGGTACGCGAGATCACTAAGCAAAGACATCAGAATTCGAATAGAAAAGTGACCCACAATCGTGCCCCCGACACATATCGGCACTGCACTTTCCAGAGGATATGTCAAAGCCATATAGATAGAGGGTACATTCTCCGCTGCATTTGTCTAACCATCAGGGAGGTATCTTGTGAGTTACGTTGTACAACGACGACGAAGGAGGGCACGCAGGAAGACTGACAATGATAGGCAACAAGATCAATCCGATGAACGACTTGGAGACTGCATAGTGCAGCGAGAATTCGTGGATGGACGAGATGACTAGTGATATTTAAAACCATCGTTTAGAAATGAACAGAAAAAAAGCTAAAGACATGGGATTGCTTACGGTTATCTACACAGAACCAAGTAATAGGGATGATGAGCAGAAATCTGTAATATTGTAATCAACAGTTGTGTGCGGATGAATATGAGTAAATAGAAGACATACGCGAAAACAGCAGACAGCCCATTCATATGCTGTTCTCGAACCCGTGTCTCTTCGAGTCGAATCTGTCCTTCTTCAGTAGTTGCATTAGGAGTCCGAGCACCGAAATTTCCATAGATAGAGTTGACAGTAACAAGCTGTACATCAATGGAACGAAGAAAAAAAGGGGGTTGCCAACAAGTTGGTCAGTTATTGAACTTCTCTGACCGTAAAGAAACACAGACCTGGAAATATAGATATGAACAATATACCACCAGAAGTACGATGGATGCCCCTTTCGAGATCACACTATGTCGGTTAAAACCCTCGGAGGCTTAAAGTGTCCGTGTGAGCCGTGTGAGTCAGATAGGAAATAAAAGTTGGTTACATAGCGGCACCGCAGTTTCGTATGCAGTAGGGATGGCCAAGGCTGTCCATAGCACATTAATGAACCAATATTTTGAACGGAGGATATTCGACATACTGAAGCAAGCCAAAGTCATCAACTATACACCATGATTGAATTGAAGTTCATTCATCTCGACGCAAATGAGAACCCACCGAACTTAAACTGGTCACGAAGCATGATAACGACCACGTCTATTTGAGAGTACGATGCTTACTTTTGCGTCCCATCTCCATAGAAGAGTCCCTCCGCCCGTTGGAATCCATCTTACGAAAAGAAGCATGAAGGTATTGTCGTCGTAACAGTGAAAAACAACGCACCGACGAGGAACGAGATCCCCAGAACGAGCACAAGTTCAGACAGGAGCGAACCGAGCATCTATGATCGGAATCTTGAGTCAATTGCGTGTATTTTTAGGTGGGGTGAGCTCGTACGGCAGTTTGGACAACGCGAACCTCATCTGCATGACAACTTCAATGGAGAAGAGTATTCCAAGAAGGAACTACAGGACACACCTTGAAGTAATGCTGCCAGACCTATAATAATATTGATCACACTCCCAGATGTGATGTTCATGAACCCAGCCAAGGTATTCCCCATCGGTACTGCCGTCTGATGCGATGTAACACCCAGGAGCTGCAATAAAAGAGCACCACGTCAGTAACTCCCGCCAATGAGGAGATGATCAAACGTTCAGAACTCGTAGAACACACCTTTGCCAGGGGCACGACAGCGAAGAAGCTGAACCCAAACCGATAGAGAACATCCCAATTCCTTTGTTGCGCAACGAAGCTGAGAGGTACGAAGGCAAGGAAGACGTTGAAGTATGATCCGAAAATGATCCAGGTCAACGACTGCACCCAGCTGGGCTCGCGGTCTCCTTTCAAAAACTGGAGAATACGTGCCACGCCGCCTGGTGACCTGAGAGTTGGGCTGAATTCACTGTTCTGACCTTGTCCAGGCTGAGGTGAAGTGACCCGAATGAGTGGGGTACGTTCGGGGTCTTGGGGCATACTAAAAGGTGAGGGACCGTTTGCAGGGTGTGTAGTGGTAAGAAACAAGAAGCAAACGGCGTCAATGATCGTGGTTCCATCACGAACTTAAGCGCCCACGATTGAACAATGAACGGTGCTACAACGTGATCTTACGAGACGTTCATGTGACGAACGGAAAGGGGCTAAATTGCCTTTATTATTATTATATAGGAATTCGGGTTAGATTTTCACAGGATAAGGAGCCATCTTGATGGATATATCCATCGGCATGTAGGCATGCCTGTTCAGCCTGTCGGGGTTGGCTGAGAGATCACCACTGTGACGGTGTTTATGTCTATAAGGTAGAGGGATATCAGTTACTGGCAGCTTGGCACCGTTCGAACTTACATCTTATTCAAGTGCGATTTGAGATCGCGGATTGACATTGAGTTATTGCAATAACGGCAAACGTACTCCCGTGCTTTCCATTTGGTGGACATCTTCGCCTCATATGCCTGCACTTTCGCAATGTCTTCTTCTGCACTAAGGAGTTTCCATCCATTCTTTGCCGGTTTCTCCTCGTAATGGACCTCGATGTCGTGAAGAATCTTTCAGAGGAGTATTTAGTTGAATTAACCGCGGGTCCGCGACGGTCATGGTCTCAATTGACTCACTGCGGTTGTCCAGTTCATAACAAGACGGCTACGAAGTTTATTCTTCATTTTTTCGCTGCACCTCACGCACTCCACCCTCGCATCAAGCTCTTGCATCCTTTCAAATGAGGTGGTGTCGGGATCTTCGCCGCAAGCTTTTACAATCACCCTGGCAAAGCCTGACGCTTCATCGTCAACTGAGATTTGATCGCTACCCTCGTTCCAGTCGCTCCCAAAGTAGAAGGACATCTTATTCCATACATTGGTGGGTGTAGCCTCTGGCATATCGTATTTGGCAGTTTGCGCAGCCTTATCAGCTTTAGTCTCGGAATGCGCGTCCCCAGGCTCCTCGTCTGCTTCTTCTTGCTCAGCTTTAGTCTCGAGGAGTTCCTCAGTAGCCGCGGCATAGGGGTCAGAGTTATTCAATCTATTCCTGAGGCAGTCATGCATCAATATTCGAGGATAAGTTATGGGCTCAGAGCAATGGTAGCAATTGAAAAAAGTTGTAGCTCGTTCGAGGGGTGTCCGGTCGACCTCTCCACCTGGGCCGAGTCTCGAAGGTTCGGATAGCAGGCCAAGAAGAAAGGTGTCGGCTTCGGCCCTCCAAAGTTTATTCATTTCAGGAATATGGACAGCTAATTCTGTCAGATGGGCCGGGTTGATCTTTTGATCTATTGGGGTGTCTCTGATGAGGCTTTGAAAAGGCTCGCGCCTAGCGAGGTTGGAGCTGTGAGCGACTATGTAAGGTTTCTTGAGAGTCTTATAGCTGTCGCGAATGACAGTCTCCTCCATGTACCTCAGACGGTCTCTGAGAATATTTTCGATGTGGTACCACAACTTGCTTTGTCGACGAAATTCCATTGTTTCTAGTAGATTGCCCTTGATCCTGTCCCAGCCTACGTGAAGAATCAGAACGATGAATGGCAGATATGAGAGTTACGGTACTGACCTTTATCCGTCAATTCGGCCACGATACGAACAGCAGGCAACTTGGCATCTAATGGGTAATCCGCGAGTTCTGGGCCATACCCTGAAGAATATTAAAATCGGGGTAAATCAAACACCCGCGGATTTTGCGTACCTTCTTCTTTCACCCTCGCAACAATACTGAGTATTGAAGTTAACGTGCAGATCTCAAAAATATGAGTAATCTCCATATTTACTCACTCGTTGTAGCGTTTATTTCGAATTCTCTTGACTTCCTGTATTTGGTCGAGGGTGTAACGTTCATACCAACTAGACAATACATGGCCCTCCTGCTTTAACATTAACAATAAATTTTCGTCCTCGTGATTGACGATGCTCACCTGTTGGCGTTTTTCTTTCCGGGATGTAGCCTCTCTCCGATAGTTGAGCTTGGCCTTGCCGCCTTTAATCTTTTGCAACTCTTGGCTATGATGGTGATATTCCGCCTTAAGTATGAAATGTCCACCAGCTATAATTGCATTAGTTGCGCTCGGAACAGAGTTTCAACAATGCATACAAAACTTGCGATATTTCGCCATGTTAGAGACCACGCAAAAAGTCAATATTTCATTATCGACATATGCTGGCGCAGGGCGACCGTATTTGTATAGCAATCTAGACAGGGCAAGAATTAGCGAGGAGATTTAGAAATTGTTAATATATATTAAGGGACACACTGGGCAGGCGCACACTTGGAGCAGAATCTAGCTCGAGATGCCCAATGAATTATTTCCCCTTGGGTAGAACCGCAGGCCTGGCGTATTATTGTGAATATCATGCTTTGTACAAACACTTGGTAAATGGGACAAACTTGACAATTTCGGCCAAACAGGAGGCTGGTGTAAAGCATTGGGTTGACGCCTTCTGGGCAAGACGGCGGCTCAAGGGCAGCTATGTTTTCATAAGCCTGGCAAATAAGGAATAAACGGTAGCCAACAAGGGGATTCATAAGTAAGGATGCACCTGCTTCCAGAGCAACTTGCCGTTAGTTCCAGTGATAATGACCCGAAGGGCCTTCGTCGCGCGTGAGAGATGAAGGGGTTGGACATGGCTGAAAATCTCAAGCAAAACGTCGACTGGCATTTCAGTCATTAACTTCAATTGGCCCCTCCTTCCCTTGATCTTCCGGAAATCGTCTTCACGGGGCTTGTCAGTGGCGATTTTTTGTTTCTTTCGGCGGCGAGACGGAGATGGAGGAAGCGCAACGGTTTGGACAGGAGCTTGAGCATTCTTTCGTGCACGCGGAGGGGTTGGAACTTGAAGTGGGATAGAATTGGATGCAGGAGCTTTAGTTTCCAGCTCGTGGTTCAGCTTCAGACGCGACGATTGGCGAAGGGACATGAAGGCTGAAGCTGAAGATTTGAGACAGGTGTTTGAGGTGGTTGCCTAATTGATGGCCTAAATTGATGCTAATTCCATAAATAGCACATGATAGTCATCTGATTCTGGTTAAGCGCCGGAACGTCTGTTAAATAAAAGATGAAGAAAGAATGACGCCAAACATTGGGATTTACCCTCATACAAGGAACGTCCACCGGTCTAGTACATGGTGCAATCATTGCAGTGTCCTTATCAAAAAGACTCACGTGCAGCTCGAACGCGCAGAACATCGTCATGATTTATCAAGTCTTAGTTACCCTCCTGTCGGACCGAAATCTGGGTGATCCCGGTGGCTTTTGCTGCTAATACTGTGCTCACCATTGAATAGGAATAAGAAGCGCAAAGCGAATCCGATACAACTGGACGATACCTCTGCCAAGTTGAAGCCGGTTCGTCGTTTTTTCTCGTTTCGTTCCCCAATCCGTTTTCTTTTTACTTGCTCCGAATTTTACCCCACCCTTTTGCTGATTCCCGCTTAGAAACATGCTAGTGACCTTTTAATGTTGACTCAAAAACATTCCGCTACCCCTGCTATGACCCACCTCTTCTGCTATTCCGGGAGCCTGAGGAATATGCTACCGCATTGGCGAAAGCTAACGTCCTGGAAGAAACCTCAGGCGTCGTTGTCACGGGTTACTCCGGAATTGGTACGTGATAGCCAAGGGGGTGGCGGAACGTGGATCCCGAACCAAGGGTGGGAGGGGGGTCTGGCCTTCAGCAGAAAATGGCTCAAAAGCTCGAAAATTTAAGTAAGTGGTTCAACAACCATGAACACTCCCAAAATACCAAATGTGAGGCCGAAAGGGCCAAATGCAACGTTGATGGCTTCCAAAAGTACACTGTCTCTATGTTTTTTATCCCGGTATGCGCAAGTACCTGGTGATACGACACCTCCATATAGGTTCCACAAACTTCAGAGCGGTACACACCAAGTGTCGGATCAATGGAATCGAGTTAGGTAATTGAGACGCCTCTGGTTTCACTGCTTTCGGAGAGTCAACATGGATTCTGAAATCAAGGAAGAAGACCGAGATAAAACATACTGCGCCTCCATTTCGCCTCCCGCTCTTGTAACAGTGATGAGAAATAGATATAATTTCGCGTAATCTTTTGCCGGTATTTCAGGGGTTGGTCGAGTACGCGGTCGAGCAGCTGTCAAGGAGCCTCGGGCCCCGTTTATTGTTGAAATCAGATCAGCAAGATAAGATAAAAGATAAGATTTCCGGTTGTCCCCACAGGACAAACGGATGAGTAGCTACAATACAAGATCTCGACTATATACTGTAGACTACAGAATGAAAGGAGA
>Ga0307513_10002413_pt1 | contig 25889 bp, 33 predicted proteins | sample 15_EM_MG_FD_202174 | JGI IMG/M metagenome (GOLD analysis project Ga0307513, IMG submission 202174) | Populus trichocarpa ectomycorrhiza microbial communities from riparian zone in the Pacific Northwest, United States - 15_EM | ecosystem: Host-associated > Plants > Roots > Unclassified | place...
GTGAGAATAATATAAGACCGTTCCTTCCCGTCATTCTCGACGGGTGCGAACTGGATCCACCCTGCCCTTTGCTCGACTATGACGATTTTCTCCTTTTGGGGAAGCTGCACGTAGCATAGAGGAAGTATCAGCTCTGAACATTGTAAGTTGGAAACGGCCTTACATCAATGGATGGCCGTCCTTGGTCTACAACCGCACTCGCCACCGTATCGGCAACGGATTCGGCATCTCCCATGTCTTCCTCCTTAAATTTTGGAACGTGTCCTATCCCGTTTGTGGTTGCAGGTGCCTTTGCGGGGATAGCTCCGGTACCAGCAGCCCTCTTCTTGCCAGCACCGCGCGCGGCGGTCCGAACACCACTGAGAACAGCAACATGCGGACCAGCTTTACTAATATTGCTCTTAGTAAGTGTTCCGTCTTCACACTCCTCCCCGTCATCGTCATCATCGTCGCTCAATGGTGAACTCGTTATTCGTCCTCGCTTGTTATGTGCTACTGAGGTATTGGGTGCATCACTGAGATCTGATGAAGAAGAGCCATGAGAACGTTTGTGACCGGCCGAGGATTGGCTTGCGGCTGGGAGTGCTGTTGAGAGAATACAACAGGGTAATTGACCGTGCAGACTCACCGTCAGATGCTCCATCCGACTCATAACTAGCCTGCCTCGATGCTGAAAATTCCGTCATCTGCTCTCTTAACGAGGTAGTATGTATGTTATCAAACTTGAAGTCCGCCAGCTTATTATAGTCCTATAGGATGCCTACCATCAGACGCAGAATCGACATTGAGACGTTCTCCTATGTACCTCCAGTGTTTCATCTATCCGCAGAGCAACTCTGGCTCTCCTATTGAACTCACTTGAGGAGAGCCCCGACTGTGCGCCATGCGAGGCCCACTGATGAGCACACTCGCACACAGTATTGGCATCATTTGGGTCTCCTTCGTCGGCGAATTGGACAATGATTATTTCTGCGTCATCTGCTGGGTGCAGACCAGTACAGGGGCATTCCAAGCATTTGGAATAACGAGCAATCCGCACTGCTCGGACTGAGTCTTCATCTTCGTATGTGGGAGACGGATAATAGAAGCCACTTGTCATTTCGAGTCAGTTGGCTGAACCTCTGCGCACTGGCCGATCCTAAGTTTGACTCTTTGTTCTGCCCTTCTGCCCTTCTGCTCTTCTGCTCTGCCTTCACCTCCGGTCATTTTGGCTAACGACGCCTTCTGGACCTTGGAGTCCATCGTGTACCATATATCTATTTAGCATATTCAACTCACCCACGCACCCATTGTTGCAGCGATTATGATTGTAGTTCCCACTCAAGTTGCTGTACGACAGAAAGGCTATGCACACCGCAAGTAGACCCACCATTATCACGATTCAGTCACTGACGCTTGACGCAGGCAGTGATATAGGAAAGAAAGTGGTTGGTCGGTATTTGCCACCATGTCGATTCCCATCTCCAAACCTCATGCAACTTGACTCATGTGCCCTGTAGACGATGGGGATGACGATCTAGATTTTGTAGCTCATGCACCAGTCCCCGAAGAGGAGGCTGCTGGAGGGAAACGAAAACGATCGAAAAAGGACCCAACATCAAACAAACGCCGCAAACTCTCAGAAGAGAACCAATCAGGAAACCCTTCAAAGAGAAATAAACCGGATGCTATTGAAGAGTTTGGTATGTCGATCGTTCTTCGGCCAGGTGCTTCGCTCAGACCGCCACAAGACGTTCCAAATCCGCTGCCGATGCTACTCAAGATTCAGGGCAGTGCATTCTTTGCTGATGAAGTCCCGCGCACCGAGAAGAGGAGAAGCCGTCCACCCACCAAAGTGAAGCCTAAGGCTTCTCCGGTCGCTTCAACGTCCCAACCTATTCGCCACAAAGTGGAAATTAATATACTACCTATGGATTCTGACGCAACAGGTGCCCCGGATATTTACTCTTCTTCACGATTGACTATTGATATCGGTTTGCTATACTTTAGAAGCGGAGTCTGATGGGGAACCTCCTGTTCGAAGAGGAATAATCTCGCCCAATCACACCACACTGGTTGATGGTGATGCCACCGAACCGGAGAGCGACGCCGACCAGACCAAGCCGAGACGGCCGTCGCATTTGACAATCCCCTTGGCCTCATCTCGTCGAGCACTTTCATCTGTAGCTGAAGGCTCAGAAACCGAACCTGAGACAGACTCTGACGAAGAGAGCTATCCGCCGCAAGTGGATGAGAGCCGGGAGACAGTTCATGTGGGGGGTGATGAAGATGGGGAGGACGACGACGAGGACGAGTTAGACGAAGAGATCGAGTATCTCCCTGTGCGTATGTGGGTTTCATGCTCATTATCATTGGCCTCATCCCTATCACTTTCCAGCACTATGGTCCGAAACCTTTCTTTCCGGCTGCTGCAGCCCCACCACTATGTGGACCTCTGGTTCTTGACGCCTCCAAAGGAATTCAGGTCCCCAGCTCTGTTAATCGCTATCTGCGCGAGTATCAACGGGAGGGGATCCGTTTCTTTTGGGATCGCTACAGAGAGGGTCGCGGTGGTATCTTGGGGGATGACATGGGTCTAGGTATGTCTCTACCTCACCCTGATTCTCGATTTACGGTATCTTGATCCTCGCAGGGAAAACGATTCAAGTAATTGCTTTCCTCACCGCCATTATGAGGAAACGTGCAGACAAGAGAGACAAAAACCGACGCGGACGGCGTGCAAAAGGGCTAGCTTTTCAGGGTCACGATATGAAGAGCGGTACCTGGCCGAAAGCAAACGCGGAGTGGCCGACATGCCTAATCATTGCACCACCTACTCTGCTGGACAACTGGCGGAGAGAACTTAAGACTGTGAGTACCTGATGGATGAGGTGAACCCCGTAATCACCTTTCTTCAGTGGGGCAACTTTGAAGTCGGAAAGTACAGTGGTTCGAAGGCAGAAGCGAGGGATGCAATACTCACAGACTTCAGATACGGACGGTTAGATATCGGTAGGCACTTGTTGTTTGCAACCTTGAGCATCACCTGACATCGAGGTGAAGTACTGGTTGGAATCGAAACAGCGCGGGATCGCATACGTGAACTGGAAGTGCTGGACTGGTCCGTCATATTCGTAGACGAAGCACATCGCCTCAAAAATCGCAAATCTTCCACATACAAAGCTTTTAGCAGGTTCTCATGCAAGGCTCGATTTGGCCTTACGGTCGGGCCATTCTTCAACGGAATTATGACGGGGCTGACTAGGTGTCTTCCAGGGCACTGCTGTTCAGAACGACTATAAGGAGATGTGGCCTTTGCTCGATTGGTCGAATGTGGGTGGTGTTGGCACGTCCGCTCAATGGGAAACATATATTGTCACCCCTTTGAAAGGCACGTTCTCAGCACTCAAAGGATCTCATTCTGATCCCTATGCACAGTTGGTCAATCTCGGGATGCGTCCAAGGAGGAGCAATATATGGGGAGGGTAAACAACTGCTCGACTATGCAGCGCAAGAGCACATTTCTGACGATTTACCTAGCTCATCGCGCAACGCCTTGTGCAGGACCTACTACCTCACTTTTTCCTCCGTCGTACCAAAGACCTCATCGCCCATCAGATGCCAAAGAAATACGACCATATCGTCTTTTGTCCCCTAACTGTCAAGCAGATCAATGTATATAAGGCATTCCTGGCAGAAGAGGAGCTTTACAACATACTCCACAAGGACGACGATTGTGGCTGTGGCTCTAGGATGAGGTCAAGTCCCTCGCCTGGAACTGGACCACTTTCTGACAATTCTATCATATTTAGGAGAAAAGAGTGTTGTTATCAAGAGCAATCCAGTCCTGGCATTGTCTTGAAGTACATGGACATTTTCTTAAAAATTTCCAATCATCTCATGCTCCTATGCCCCGGTACACGAAACCCCCAAGGTCTTGGGAGTACGGTTACTGATCTCCATCAGGCACCGGCGACGACGCGGAACAGCTCGCCAGGAATACAGAGCTCGCCAAAATCGCTTTCCCGGACCGTAAGGTTACATTCGATATCGCATTGATGGATTTCGACATGTGCGGGAAATGGAAGGTTGGCTTAAACTTACTGATTATTAGAGTCGTGCCGGATGACGAAATTTGCAGGTGTTGTCCGAGTTATTGCGGACCTGGCACGAAGAAGATGAAAACAATAAAGTGTTGCTGTTCTCAAAGAGTGTGAAGCTACTACGCGCCCTTGAATGGTGCCTGCAGTATGAGGGCTACGATTTTGAGTTCATGTCTGGCAAGGTCGCACCGGCTGATCGTACGTCCGGCTGACACGACTGGACCGGCTGTTTCTCACTTTGCTCTAGGTCAGCCTATGGTGGACCGGTTCAATAGCGACCCAGAAAAGTTTATCTTCCTCATCTCGACCATGACAGGTGGGGTTGGACTCAATTTAACATCTGCGAACCGGGTAGTTATATTTGGTGAGACTTTTCCCTTGTTTGAACGTCGCTTCTAGCTGACGCGAATACAGACCCTAACTGGAGTGCGTGGTTGCGGTACTGCTCGGTTATGGCGATGCTTAACCCGCACAGATCCGGCGCACGACCTTCAAGCCATGGACCGTGCATATAGGTATGGCCAACAGCGGGACGTCCATGTTTATCGTTTACTCGGGGCTGGTTCCCTGGAGGAGCTCATATACGCGCGGCAACTCTACAAGCAACAGCAAATGCGCATTGCCTACGAGGCCAGCCTACAGACCCGCTACTTTTCTGCAGTCCAGGGAGACAAAAATAGACAAGGTGAATTGTTCGGTATCAAGAATATTTTCAAACTGAACGAGGCGGAGCTCCCTACGAAGCATACTGTTAGTGTGGACTTGTGCCAAGTCTCTCTGGCGTTGACTGATGTAAAGCGTGATAGATTGAAAGCGCTCAACTCGACGAGAAACTCTGGACCGATGCCCTGCCTGCCGAGGAGATGGGTAATCTGGCTGAATTCTTCGAAGAAGACAGTGGGTTCTTTTCTCAATTGCTGTTTGCATTGATGCAAGCCTTTTTATGGCAGAAGTGTCTGTGAACAAGGGACTAGACGATCCGATTTTAGATATCCTTCAAAGTAACGGCGTTCAGTACGTGCACATGAACGACGCAATACTAGAGCCGAGTAAAGCTGAGGAAATAGTATGCTGCTTTCCCTTTAATATCGCGACTGTGGCTTATCATGACACCTAAGATCCTCGAGAATTTCAAGAAGAAAGCGAAGCGCAAGCAGAGGAGCATTATAGCCAGGTTTCACGGCGAAGGTAGTTGCGAAGCAGGCGAGGGTGATCCGGCCTGGCCACCAAAACGTCCAAGGAAGTCTCGGGCTCCAGTCTGACAATATCCCATCTTGTGGACCTGTCTCTTTATGTTGTTAACTGTATTGAACTGGTCCTTACTATGATACCTGGTTGTGCTAAATGTTATATTGATCCCGTTTCCTGATCTTGGTCGGAGGTTCCACTCTTATTCCCTGGACTCAGTCCGCAAGTATTCATGATTATATGGACCCGGTAGTAAACGCCTGTTTCTGACGTCCACGGCAAGACCGAAAGAGTGGGACGCATTGCTTCCACTTTGGACCCCGGCCAATACCTTGACACGATGGATTCTTCCGCGTACACCTACGTGGGTCTAGTGAACCAGAACCTGGTATTATTTTCAGCTACTATCACATACCAGATACTAACGAGTTGTTCCTAGATTTGCTGTATTTGTAGGTGAGCTACTACATGTTTATGTTCACCCCTGTGTTCCGTTCTCAACATTCCCAGAAATCCATTCGTGGAACCAACTTCCTCCACGACTTGTAACCACACATTTTGCTGCAGTTGTATTAACGAGGCCCTCCGTCACACCCCGCAATGCCCTGTGGACCGCTCTCCGCTTCGTTGGGAGGACCTTCAGACGACCCACAGGATTGTTCGGAACGTTGGTTCACTCCCCCACGTTGGCTGGGAGTCATATTGACCCGTCGGATTCATAGTTGGTCGACGAACTGCCGGTTGAATGCCCGAACCGGGGACAAGGCTGTACTGCTACGCCCCAGCGCAGTCTGGTCGACATTCACGTACGAGAACATTGTCCGTATGCTACAATTCCATGTCCAGAACCCAAGTGTAGTACAACCGTCCTCCGGAAGGACCTCGGGGCCCACCAAAAGACCTGCGGCCGGAGGCCAATTGTGTGTGCTGCCTGTCATCAGGGAGTGAATCCCGAGAGTGCAGAGGTACGCTCCAGAGGCTCTGAATGCACTTTATTGTCTTAACCTTTGCCCAGGCGCACCCTAGTGATTGCCCCCAAGCGGTCGTTACCTGCCCAGACTGTGGCTCAGAAATGGCGCGCCGACGGCTAGAAGAACACGCAGACGATTGTCTAGAGGCGGTCGTTCCTTGCCCACAAAGTGTCAACGGCTGCCCTTGGACCGACAAGCGAAGTTGCCTCTCAGCACATAGTGGGGTATGTCCATACGAAGCCATCAAGGGTTTCCTCGTCATACACGCAAAGGAAATGCTGGACTTACGAGCTGAGAATATTGCCTTGCGAGAACACGCATCAACCTTGAAGTCCCATATTCAAGTCCTACACCAAGATGTTGCAACGGCCAAACAACTCCTCGGCCCTTGGTACAGATCGGAAGTTCCACTGTCTGCCCCTCAACCTATCTTGACACCCTCCGAAATGACTGTCCCCCTGGAGAGAGCCACCAACCGACGACGGCACTCTAACCCGCTTAGCTGCGGGATTCTTGGGTTTCCCGACAGAACTTCTGAAGATGGGGATTTACTCAATAGTCCTCCATTCTCGGTTTACTCCCAGAGCGGCTTGCCTCTGACTCACGGAGAGGGCCCATCCGTTTCAGTCTTGAACGATTTCACTCGGTCTCAACCTCAATCACCCATTCCCCCAGTCAACTTCAATACTACTCTGGAAGGTTCCTTAAACTCGCTTCGTAACTCCATAGTTCAACTCTCGGCATCCCTGGACACGGTTAGCCGAAGGCAAGATATGAACTTCACAACTGAAATGTTGCGTATGCACGAAGAGGTCGGCTCACTGCGAGCCATTGTACATGGTTTGCGCATGCAGGCATGTCCGGGCTCAATCTACCTGTCTGCTGGTCCACTTATAACTCCCCCAGGTACATGCGGTGATGATGGAACGGAATAATGTGTTGGCTGGTGGCGGAATCGGATATACCACAGCCGGCCTCAGCGATTCATCGACGATCCGTTATTTCAACCAGTCTCCGCCGCCGATAACGAACTTTAATATACCAGCGACCACCATGGTTAAACGCGCAGAGACGAAGCTATAGCTCCTCTTACACCTCTCTACCTCTTGTGCCTTGGGTTTTTTAGCATGTAAGCGTGGTGTTCGGACATCTAGGTTCGAGGATGTGCGTTATGTATGGTTAGTATCAGTGCAGGATAGGATGCCGCATTACAAAGAACATTTAAGTGAGGATACAGTACGCTTCAACCACCAAGCTTCCTCAGGTGGTCGGTTCAGTTACAACTATTTCCGGGCCATGTTTTCTCCTCCGAAGCTGTGGCTTCACTTCGTCGTCGCTGGCTTCCATGTCGCGGGAGGTGTCAATGGGAGGGAGGTTGTCAGATACGGTGGAGCGAGAAGGGTTACGCGATGTAACCGGTGATGAAGGACGAGTAGCTGGAGGTGACCATAACCCAAAGCCCGCGAGCCCAAGAGATGCACCCTCTCCAGGTGCAGTAAAGTATTCAGATGGCTTGGAGGGTAACTCGCCGACCGGGGGACTAGAGTCACTACTCTCCTTCGAAGTGCTCGGTGAGGCCTTCAAGACGACGCGTTTGGAAGATGCAGGATGAGCATATGGTATCCCTAGCGTGCGTACGATCGCGTACGATGTAATGTCCTGACCAGTGGGTTCAGATTCCTAAAGCGGGGTGGTGGATTGCAGAGTACCCCAGCGGGTGACTTACAAGCATCGCTAAGCATAGTAGAGGAACAACGCAAAGAAGGCCAAGTAAACGGAATACGAACGCGAACGTCCATATCCAAGATTTTGGAGGCGGATAGGAGAGGTATGAATAGCTTCCCTGGAGTGCACGCAAGGCGTCTATGGCGTGTGTTGGGATGATATTGTACATGGTTGCAGTGGCGAGCGTGCTCGTCGTTCCAGCTGCACTTGGCAAGAACGGAAGGGTTCAAGCTGTGATTACCGGTTGGACTTGGACCGTGCGGCAGACGAGGGTATTTCACCAACCTGGCGCCTTTTCCCGACTTTTCCACCTACCAGGGCATTCCTTTTGTCGGTATGCGTCATAGATTTCGTAGTGTCTGATGGGCGCAAGAAGCTTCTCTCAACTTCGACTCTCCCCAGCAGGGTTGCTTGCGCTCCTCTTTGCCGGCGTAGCCTTTGCTCGGACAAGCCAATCAAAGCATAGGATGGTCCTCAAAGTAAAATGGGGTAGAGAAAGGTCGGTATGGCCCTCCTCGACGTCTTGTAAAATCCAGCTAACCATGCCCGTGGTCGCTTGTCCAGGATTGAAGTACCATTCCCGTCCTCCGATACCACGCTTGGACAGCTCAGGCAACAATTGTCTGAGTATACGGCCGTACCGGTCGATCAGTTCAAGCTCGTCTATGGCGGAGCAGTGATGAAGGATAATAACGCCCCTAGTTCGTTCAATTTTACACGGAGATATCCTTGACACCACTATTGAGCTATTACCTAGTCTCCGCCTTCAATCTTAAAGCAAATGCAACGATTCAGTTAATCGGTAGTGCGGCTCCTGTACCCTCAGCACGTCCACAAGCACCTGCGAAGGAAGTGCCCATAACGCAAACAGCGATGGTCAAAACGATACAGGCTGAAATCGACTCGATCCATCTCGAGCTGCTCCCCAGTTTGACCACCTTCGAGGCATCCTTGAGTGCAACCGACAAACCACCACAAGAGTCTCTCAAGCAAGAATATACCAGACTGGGGGAACTGTTGCTACAAACCCTGTTACGGTTAGACTCGTTTACACCAGAGGGAGAATGGGAAGAGGCGCGCAAAGCGCGAAAAGCCGCTGTGAAAGAGGTACAAGAACTCTTGACGCGTATTGACACGGCTTGGAAGGGTTCACAACCCTAATTGGCCTATTAGATCCCTGTTTTTCATGTGACGCTCCCTACCAGTATATTCCACATATTTGGAGTCTTTCAGAGCTCCACCATCGATATTTGAATATCCAAGTAAAGGAGATGCATTCAAATTGTTAAATGATCCAGTGATATTACTTCTCCAAATCCTCCAAACGTGCATATTTCCCTGCGCGACCTTTTCCTTTCACATCGTAACCTAGCACCTTCTTGACCTTCTGTACGCCGCCAAGAAGTACGAAAGCAACAGTTGGGATGATCAGGAAAAAGATAGCTGCAATGAACAGTTGTCCGGACGAGATTTCGTAATTGAAGGGGATAGCAGACGACGGAGATGCAGTAGCAGCACCGTCCTCCTGGATGATAGAGTGGTTAGCATACCGGCGAGGGCACGGAGGGACATTTTGCGTTCAGAGCTCCGCGTGTAAAGGCACCTGGTTACCCTGCTCGTCAACATCCATGGGGAGCTGGATACAGTGAATTAGCACGTATGTTCAATGCTGCATGGACTAAGATAACAAACCTCGCCAGAGTCCGAAATGACCACATCGACATTCGGCTTGTCGCGAGTGGCCGCGGTGTTTTCTGTACAAACATGAGTCACCGAAATTGCTTGTACCGACTGGATACCTACCGATCTCAGTTACGATATCCATACCCTCGGTGACCTTGCCAAAAACGACCTGCATATATCGATGAGAAAGTGGCTTTAGGATTGAGATAACCCTCTCTCACATGGCGGCCATCGAGCCAAGTGGTCTTGACAGTGCAGATGAACTAATGGCTGTTTTAGATCGCAAGCGTAACGCGGAAAAGAAGGGATACTTACGAACTGGGAGCCGTTGGTATCCTTGCCAGCGTTAGCTGTCCGATGCAACATGAGTTCAAGTATCATGTGATTCATAGGTAAACAGACCCATCGAGAGAACACCGGGACCGGTGTGGCGGAGCTTGCTGTTGGCAGTGTTAATGAAGGACGGAGGGTAATGGTCGGAGTTACACACAAGTTCTCGTCTTCGAAGCGGTCACCATAGATGGACTGGAGGTTCCTATAAGTAAGCAGGGCAATTCCTCACCAAGAATTCACATACCTTGCCACCAGTGCCGTTGTGGTTAGCTAAAGGCAGGAGGTCATAAACTACAAATTGGTACTAAGAGCACAAAGACAGACTGAAGTCACCGCCCTGGATCCTTTGCTAAAGTTCAGCAGAAGCCCTCGGAGCAAAGAACTTCGACGCTCACATAAACTCCTTGATGACCCGGTGGAAAGTAGAACCCTTGTATCCATAGCCCTTCTCACCAGTAGCAAGGGCACGGAAGTTCTCGACAGTCTTGGGCACGGTCTAAGGATTTCGTGACGTGTCAACGGGTGGAGGGGCGACATCGGAGGCTGAAGCCCACCTTGCCATAGAGACCAATAACGACTAGGTATAAACTATGTGAGTGCCATGGTTTCGTGGTATGTAACAGAGCTGGAGACGTACTGCGACCGAGGTTTTTGTCGCCTTGCTTGATGTCAAAATAGACCTTATTGGTGATGAGAGGGCCTTTGCCCTCTGCAGTAACAGTCCAGATTGCTGCGAAGAGGACGACCGCAAACGTAAAGATATTTCGAAGGTTGAACATTTTCTGGGGTGGGGGGAGAATTCAAGCCGTGGTGAACAAAGCATATTGGGCTTTCCGGTAGCGCAGGAATTCTATGCATTGTCTAGTCGATTGTACAAGCCATGGTTCAGTCTAGGCAAGCCCAGAACCAAACACAAGCTACGCAGATGGCAACGGGAGATGATAGGCAAAACAAGTTGGACTAGAGAGCGAATAAGTTATCTGTCAAGAAATATAGGACGCCCTCTTCCCTGCTCTTGCCGATCTTCTGGACCTATGACGCAGAGGTCGAGTCGATTTTCTTGCTCAGCACTGGGAGAGGCTTCTCGATGTACTCATGCTCCGGAGCAAACAGGTCTTCGTCCTCATCCACTGGTACCTCAACTTGTTTCCTACCCTCTCCAATCACCACAACGTCCGCTTCGTTTCCCTCGCCGTCCTCTCCAATCACCCCTCCGAGGTACCTCATTCGGGTGATCCAGTTCTGCTGCCACGCTTTCTCCCTCCGAACCACATCCTCCCAGATCACCATACCAGAGCTTGAGAGTCTCGCCCATTCTTTTTCCATCCGCCCCTGAGACATGGCGCGCCAGCCAGTAAGAGGTAGTTTTTCCAATGACGGTCCAAGTTGAGATTGAGAGCTCGCGAGCTCCGCTTGATTGAAGCCTGCACCACTAAGGGCACGGAGGAGAACGAAGAGACAACTGCACAAAGCACGGGTGGATAATTTGAAGCGAAATGGATTGTACGGTGCGTATGCATGTTAGCTGTATCCGGAGATCTGGAATTAACCAAGAGTTGAGACCAACCTGAAGAATAAGATGGTCACTGGTATGTTTCCCTGCCTGGCATTGCGTGTGCTACGTGCTGCGACGTGTCGAACGTACTTCAGAGTAGGCCACATTGGAATGCGAATGGGTCAGGAGAGGATGGGTCAGGAGAGAAAGGAAGGGGCGGAGCATCGCCGTTTGGCACCTCCGCTGGCCTGCTGCGGAGAGTTCGACTTCGACCCCGCCTCCACCACAACTTATTACTCTCACACGATAAACCCTGCGAGAAGCCGCGTAACTGACACAGCGTTCACTGGCCATCAATTTCCTCAGCACAAGTTGATGTTTTGAGTTGATGTCCGCACAGAGGCGGGATTTCACCTAAGAATGTGACGTATCAGTTGTCATTTTATTCGTTCCATACATCACAACGTTAGTTTATCGCTTCATCGTAGGAGTAGTTCGCTGCTGCTCCGGCCAAGGTTTTCAAGCTCCGATCCATTCCTCATGATTTATATATTGGCCTCAAGCCCTGCAGGCAAGGGGCTCGGGAGAGCCAGACTCCGCCAGCGACAAGATATTCGCCGGGCCTTGTACGTTGCGGACACCCGGCTAGTGGGAACAAGCCGGATACTTCACTGCGGCAAGTGGTCGGGTTCACAACAGGCGCTGCGTAAAACATACCCCGAGTTTGAAACACCCTCGCTGGTTAATTGCCCTGGGCACTGGCGTTTGCCATCTCTCTTCGTCTCCTTCGTCGTCCTGCCGTGAGAGAGAAGAACCAGTTTACAGCGTCAGGGAGACATGTTGGGTATACGCGAATGCAGTTATCATCAGTGCTACCAGGTCCAACTATTCCCTTCGTGTCAGTCATAGAGTAAGGATATCAGAGAGCGGCGAACCAAAGACTTCCCAGCCGTCGTCCATCGGTCCTTGTTGTAATACCAGTGCCATACAGAGCGGAACCTCGCTGTCCACCTAGACCCTACCCCTGAAAGCGGAACAAAGTTAACTGCGTATATGGACCGAAAGCATCGACGTTCCGACACGGGAAGTGCCAGGCTGCAACGTATTTGGCGCTGAGTGCAGGTATATATACAAAATCCAGTGTCCAATGGCTCCAAGTACCACCGGTCCACTGAAGTCAGGCCCCTCTACTGGTCTGCGCCTGGCTGAGAACAGCACCCCCTCACTTTCTATGTATGCATTCCCGGACCAGCTATTAATGCAATGTATGGAACTACTACTCCTGGGAGTGAGTAGGCAAAGAAGCAAGTCCCAAAACAGCTTGGTTTCTTGGTGTATTACCGGATAGACATAGGAGGTATGTTTCAAAGTTTGGGCATGGCTAACAAATTGGTTCCTGGATGTTCGGCACTTAGCTGGGAGGGAGGTCACCATGTCAACATCTCCAAGAAGGTAAGTGCTTGGGTCATACCAAGGCGTGATTGCTCATGCCCATGCCACGCATCTAATGGACCATTGGGCAATATTGTTAACACTCTCTGGAGGCAATGGCGACACGAATGACAATGTAAACTCGTACTCACTGGTTTAAGAGTATGTATATCTCCCAAAGCCCTTAATCTCATTTGTCTCCGTGTTTGAATAGTCGTGCTGATGCCAGGGAATAGAAAGGACATAATTGTTCACAACGCCATCATTCGCACCGGTACCAAAGTTGGTTGTCCCTGCAATAAGCTGCCAAGGCCTGTGGGCCTAATGACGACCTGGACCTGCCATTACCATTGTAAAATACGTTATGGTGCGGTCTGAGCACGTGTTCTGTCGTTGGTCACTTGGATATAATCCCACCCACAAGCTTTTGCCCGACGTACTACTTTCCGCACCTCCATCATGCATCGCTGCACCTACCGGGCTCAGTGAGTACACCGAGGGGGATGACATCAAAGCATACGTTGAAAGGTATTCATGCTCATCTGCGTCTGGACGAAAATCAGCCTTACGAAATCGAGGACCCATGAGCGCAAATCATCTGTCGCTGTTCCAGTAGTAGTCGTGAAATCACCCTTTCCCCCTCTACTGGATCACACGAATGTCACTCTCCACCAAACGCTCCCACCAGATGGCCATCGTACCAATCATCCCTTATCCTTTACCCTTATCCCGGATAATTACACCAGTCATTATTTTATTTCCGTGGAACTCGTTCAGAACGTATGCTATGAACTATTCCCCTATCAAGTTCGCAACGGTCCACCTAGGTGGGAGTCATTGACTAGGACAGAGACGTAAGGCAATTCGATCCTGTTGTTATCACTTTGATGGTCCCGTCGCAGCGTTACGAGCTTTTAGGTGCTCATTCTCTATTTGTAGAGTCCTGATGCGCTCTTCGTATTCTCGGAGTTTGAGCTCTGCCGCTTTCTTGCCGGTTTCCGCTTCGAACACTCGCCTCTGGAGTTTCTTGAGATATAGAGGCAACTCATCAAGCTTCCTCACGGCGCTGATGTAGACAGCTGGATCATCGATGTCAGACTCTTGACTCAGTCCGAACGGGGACTGATCGTCAGGTAACGAACTGGGGCTCCAGGTGGGGGCGGTTGTGTCGCGAGCCTTATGAATAGAACTCTCCTGCATAACCAATGGATATTTGCAGATACTAGAAAGAGTATAGGACGCACCGGAGGATCAAAAGACCGCTTGTCCTTTGATTTACCCTTCCTTGAGGGAGAACCCGGTGGCGTATTCAGCGCCAAACCATTCGTAGTATATGGGAGGGATAATGCGTGTGCTGACAATGAAGAGGCTTGAGATGGCTCCTTGCCACCGAATGGGTCGAACTTGAAGACTTGGCTACTGTGAAAACATTCCTCGTCGTCGATTGTATCGCCCAATCCCAATTGCTCCTGGAGCACCGCAGAGGAGGTCCAACTAGCTTTGGGTTTCGGGGGTGTCTCAGGTTCCTCCGACAGAAGGGCATCCAGAATTGCCTTTTTACGGGGACTTTCCGGCGACGCTGAATACGACGGAGAGCGAGGACGTTTATTAGATTCAACGCCTCCGCTCGTTGTGAAAATAGCAGAGATGTCATCTTCCCATTCTGTTGGGTGATGAGCGAAGAGAGTCAAGTTGAGTAAAGGGACGCACTAAAGAACTTGCAATGGTGAGGATCACCTCTATCTCTTCTACAGCACCAGAAAGGCCTAATCGTGTGGTTTAGCAAGAGAGTGCGCAAGCCAGCGAGCTCACCGATCAGGGTTCTGGGCAGAGCGCGAAATGCAGCGGACAGCAAAGTCCGGACAATTGCATCTCATACCCTCCAATGATGTATGAGGCACCCTGTACCGTGGTTTATTGGGCGTCTGAGCGGGACCAGGCATCTGAAGGTCGTGTTACGGTCAGAGATAAAACTAAGACTTGACCTTGACTTGGCACCTCGGATGGTCAAAACAGTCACCCGTTATTTCTCTGCGGATGAGAACACTGGGCTTCCGGCCATCATCGTCCAGGTCACCTGCTGGACGGCTTCGTCTATGGTATGGGCGGGGACAACAGACGAAGCAATCGATGAGCAGGACACCACCAGAATCACCGGTCTGGTAGAGCAGGGGAGATTAGGACAGGATTGGGCGTGTGCGATGCCCAGTCCGAAGGTAGATGCGCGGACCAGACGATAAGATGAGGATTGACTATTCGATCTTGTAGCCTTCGATCCCGGTCACAGGGACAACGCTATTGCGATCTAATCGCAGTGCTCTAGCGCTATCGATGTCACAGAGATTGGGTTTGTGGCACCGTCGCTGTTCACTTTCCTTCATCTAACAAGATTGAAGCTCAAAGATTCAAACAGCAATACTTTGTGTCAGTCGATATCTTACCTTCTCATTCAACCATGGGACAAGAAAGCTTCGTCGCCCTCGCACTTGAACAGCAAGTGGTCAAGACATTGAAGGAACTTCAACAATAAGGATGGTAAAGAGACCACAGAATATTCCCAGAGTAAACCGATATATTGTGCACGAAATTCACGATTGTAAAATAACAAGAAGTAACCTCCTTCATCGTTTGACCCAGGCGTACTGGAGCGAAATATCAGCACCACAGCTGCAGTGATATAGATGTACGTACACACCTTTTTCCTTGCTTTCGCTTGGTTGGTCTTCTTTCGTTCGACCATCCTCCGATCGCGTACAGCAAGCTTTGCTAAAACAACTAGTTAGAGCAAATGACCGAATGAGAACACGCTGTGACTCACATCTCCCGATGATAGAATTGACGTTGGGCTCCAATATTTTCAGACACCTTGCCAATCCCATGGCAATCGCTTCTGACTGTCCTGTTGAGCCACCTCCGCGCACAAGAGCAAAGACATTATAGGCGGTAAGGAGACCAGTAAGTTGCAAGGGGCGGAATACTCGCTCTCGGTCGGCGGTGTTCTGGAAATACGTCGCGGCTGGAAGACCGTTGACCAAAATTTGAGAATAGAGATGCCCCCCCTTAGCCCCGGCCTCAGCTTGTGCGTCAGGTTGAATCTTGATGGCCCATACTCTCGCAGAGCTCGTCTTCCTCCGGCCCAACGCGTAACAACGACCGTACTCGTCGACTGCCTTTGCCTTCCGTTCTGCCGCTCCTGCTTGCGAATTGAAACGCGGCTTCTCAAATTGCATGCACGCAGCATTTAGCTTCTCCCAAATTTCCTTGCACCCAGACGCTGCGGCGATAGACCGAAGCTTGTGGATATCTGCCAATATTTTCACGATGCGGCGGTACTGACCCGTCTTGACGATCGCGCCAATAGTCTGGGCCATATCCTGCGCACTCGCCCAGTAGACTGGTGTAGAGGGAATAGCGTGCTTTGCGGCCTTCGGGAGTGGTGTTACATGGAGTTCATGCAGCCGACGAACGGCGGCGTTGTGGATGCGCTCGAGAGTGTAAACTGTGTCGAGTAGCGGAGCACGACCAGAGAAGAAAGTGGGGGTTGGTGGGAGCTGAAGTTGGTTCTTGAAAACTGGCGGTATATTGTTGTCCGTCCTGGCTTTTTCTGGGACGTAACGGTCGCGTCTGCTGACGGTGCTATTGTGTCGACATTGGAAAAAGAAGCGCCGGGCGTTGGTAGCGGGTATTCTCAGTCTCGTTGCGGGTGTAGATGCCATCCACAGCGGATGACGGGGGGTGCAAGCTTCACTTCGACCCAACCACGAAAATGGCTACAACCCATAATTTCTCAGACGCTCTGACAGCATGGAAAGGTGCTTGGAAACGTCTCTGAATGAACTTGGGTGCTCACATGCACTGGCAGAAATCAACCTCACCGAGTTACAGAAGACCCTGGACGCACAGGGCATCGAGGTGGTCAACAACCAGAAGGAATCTCTCGTAGGACGCAAAGCTTTAGCAGATAGAACGCGAGGTACTCACTCCTCGAATTACTGGTCTCTGCTGACCACATACACGCAGAATTTAAGAAGTCATCGGATGAGGAGAAGTTAACGGAAATCAAGACACTCCTCAGAGGTATGTAGTACAGTCAAGCAACGTGCCAGAATGCCGACCTTTCGCAGCATACCAGACTGAAATCGACAACCTTACACGGAGAACGAAGACGGCGGAGACTGTCTTCCTAAACGTGTACAAGGTATTGGCGGAAGCACCTGATCCATACCCTCTACTCGATGCTGCTGTGGTACGGCGTCCATCTACTTTATGAGCGAGCCATTCACCCGTGCTCTAGGACCAAACAATGAAGATCTCAGAGGCTCAAGCCTTAGAGGTCGAAGTACGGCGATTGCGAGAAGAAAATGCAGAGCTCCGTCGCAAGAACAACGAAATTGGCTCCCTCGAGGCTGCGAAGAAACGGGCAGAGGCCAAAGTGGAAGCTCTTGAACAAAAGGTTAGTCCTTTAGCCACACGTCCAGCATGAGTCCTGTAGAACCTATAATCCCAGATGGAAGACGCCATCAAAGACAGAGTGGCCCAAAAGGAGACCGAGCTAAACGCGACTTATGACGAGAAGATTATGAACTACGAGGAGCGGTAAGCCTTTACTCGTTGGAATTGAATCCAATGATGACTGACTCTCATATGTATAGAGAACGAGATCTTCAGCGTCAAGCAATCCTCGTAAAGGGGCAATTGCGCGACCTTCGCAACTCGAATGAGACGCAACAAGCGGAATTACTAGACCAGAGCGAGCGCCAAGGTATGGGTTAAACTCATAAACCCACGTTCGCATACCCAGATATCCTGTAGATGCGGAGGTTGTCGCCAAATTAGCCGAAATGGACATGCTAGTCGCAGACCTGGAGCGTGCCAATAGCCGCGTCGCCGCTGTTGAACGTCGTAATGTACACTCTTTCTTTTTGTGCTTTGGGTTCGATATCAACCTCCGAATAGGAACTGCTACGGGCGGAAATCGAAGCTGTACGGACTGGAAGGGAAGCAAACGACAAGTAGGTCTTTCGTTCTGCATTAATCACCTTTCGACCGACGCCCTCCTAGGATTAAGGTTCTTGAATCACGGGTGGCAGAACTGGAAACTGAGGCATCAAGTTTGCTCCGCGCTCTTGAGACCCAGAAGGCCCTCATAGCAGACACGGATTCGAATATGCAGCGCCAACTTGCTGAAGCCTCAAAGGACCTATCCTTGAAGGTGAGGCTGTTTTCGGTCAACCATAACACCCCACTCATAGCGTTTGATAGTCCTCCGAAGTCGACCATTTCAAGCAACGCCTGAAACAGTACTCTGATTATGATGAGATCAAGAGAGAATTGGAAATTATGAAGGTAATTCTCGGCCTCAGCTGGCGCTCATGCTGCTCACCGGGTCCACAGTATGTCGAATTCTCCGGTTTCGATGCAGAAGACGGGGAAGATGATAGCCTCCAACTCCCGGATCCGAATGCTCAGAAAGCCAACCAACAGCAAGCCAAGTCGTTGGAAACCTTGCTCTCCGTCAAAAACAAGAAGCTCTTAGAGGAGCTCACTCGCTTCCGAGTGAGTAGTATACACATATAAAACGTCAATGTCTATCAACTTAGCCACCCATCTGTCCCTGGCAGGTACTGCATGCCGAACTGGAAGCATCATTCCGTTCCGTATCCGAAGACCTAGCTACCTGCCGCGCAGACCTCGAGAGACAGAAAGTCCTCAATGACAGACTAGAAAACGATCTGCTTCATGTTGACCAACACATGGGCAAGGCCAATGCAGACCGGCTCTCCGGTACTTCGACGCCGGATCCGCTCACCAGTCTGAATATTGGCACTAGTGTAAGTCGTGAGCCAGTATTCCTATCGACACCACTTTGAGACTGTTATCTTTAGGACACGTCAGCACGGGCTACACCGACCCCCTTTTCGTCGTCTGCCGATACCTCGATTCTCCCAATCGTAACGAGCCAACGAGATCGTTTCCGACAGCGCAATGCAGAGCTAGAAGAGGTACGATCAACTGCCCAATGCGGTCGTCGCTAACTTTATTTCTCAATTGTTAGGAGCTGAGGAAACAATTTGATATCATTTCTGAATTGCGGACAGAGATCAAGACTCTTCAGTCCGACAATCTCAAGCTATATGAAAAAGTGCGATACATGCAAAGCTATCGCGACGAGACCGCGACGACTGCCGGGTCTTCCTCTTTCACGCCGGCTGGTGCACCGCTAGTCCGTTCCCAGAGGGCCAACAATGTCAATGATGACCTTGGTAGATACCGGAACCTCTACGAACAAACCATGAATCCCTTCGAGGCGTTCCGGGGACGGGTAAGTCCACCAAGTCTCCCACTCCGACGATCCCGCTTACTCGAGTCGACCACCAGGAAGCCGCACGTGCTGTTCAAGCTCTCAACCCGATTGAACGAGGCGTACTGTCTCTCACCCGAGCAATCTTGGGTAACCGCCGCACACGGCTCTTCTTTATCATCTATGCCTTGGGTTTACACGCGCTCGTGTTATTCACCAGTTATGAGTGCACTTCAGTTGGATCCGCCACTACATCACCTATAGCCCACAATCGTTAGATGGTCCCGTCTTCTTGGTCAAATGATACACCGTCTCGCAAGTCTAGCCCATCATGTATTTCTCTTTAAAGTATACTCTTACTGTCTTCTTACATGCGTTGTCTACTATTATATATGACGCCTTTCCTGCCTCGGGCTTCAACAAACCAACGCCAACTCATTCATTCTGGAAATACAGTAGAGGGTGTGACTGAAGGGATCCACGACAAGCGAGTTACTGACGCTGAGCCCAATAGCCAAGTGCCTTATCCACAGCGCTGAGTAGTGGTTGAAAGGCCTGAACATCAATATTAATAGAAAGACTTCGTAAAGTGATTTGGATAGGTGTGGCACTCGCCTGCTCGACTTTAGCGCTATCCCAATTATTACCAGCGGCCTTTTGAACGAGGCCGGTGACGGTCTCAGACGTAGCCTCCAGCAGCTGTACCATCGACGCAGCTTTAGCGGCCCGGTCTTTCACGGGCGCAACGGTCGGAAAGTCAAGTGGTGGGTACACCGCCGACCAGAAATGGCGCAAATACTCATTCGTCGTTGCTTCGCAGAGCTTCATCTTCTCGAGAAAGTCCTTAGACACGTCCGCTGGACATAAAAATATTACAGTCAGTTCCGAACGTCTGTCCCCCGGTGGGTCGAATGACAAACATTTTGTGGTCTTCACGGCTAGCCGTGCTTTGACGTTCTTGGACATCGATTTGACCGCAGATTTGCTTGCGTCTGGGTTCTGTCGCAACTGGAGGGGTGTTAGTGGGCACTGTGCGCCCGACTCGATCAGAACGCACTGAGACTAGCCGGCTTTTCCAGTCACCGGCCCCATTCCCCATCATCTGCAGAAGATCAGACGTGTCGATGCCACCGGAATCCTTCGTTTCGCCCGCCCTTCCTTCAAAGTAGCGCTGTCGGTTCTTCATGTCCAGCGCGATCCCCTCGTGACTGTGGTCTTCGTTGAGATCCTCAATCACGATTTCGTCATATATAACCTCCTAAAGAGATTCACGTCAATGGCAACGCAACATGGCATCCAACCTGGCGGGTGGGTACTCACGGGCTCCTCCACGTTCAGACGCCGGCGCTTTACAGGCCTGACCTCACCTAATGCAGAGTTGAGCAAGCGCTCCGAGTGTTCATTGAATTTTCGGATAAGGGGTAGTATAGCGCGCTGCCTGCCGGCTTGCATGGTCACGTCGTTTGTATTACCAGTCTGGCCAAAGTTCAGATGGTATGGCCGACATACACATGTAGCGCTTACCTCCATGTGATCCTCCTGGGTGGCTGTCAGGCCAACACCCAGGCTAAACGAGTCGTTTCTCGTATGCCGGGGTTCGAGTTCTACAGGCAGTGTCGGCAACAAAACACAAAACATGATCTTAGAGCACGATCTACAGACCGTCGTCAATGGGCTCCAGATATTTATCGAAAATGGAATCCTCCTTGATGACATGCTGCGTCGCAGAGGACCGGACTGAAGCTTGATGGTTGTGGTACAGCCTTGATTCAAAGTACCGCTTCCAGAACTCGCCCTCAGACATCTGATTTCATCTTCAGGATCTGACCTCGGAGGAATCGGTTGGGGGGGGGACCTACACTGCCGGGCACATTTTCTCGAAACGCGCGTTCAACGACCGGCCAACTCTCGAAGATGGCGTTTGCGGTCGCGGGTGTCATAGTGACCTTCATGGTACCGGAGGTGGCTCCCCCCGGGCGAGGATCAATTAGCACGGAGGCCTTGCCTTTCTTTTGACTCCTCGCCACAAGCGCATCCTGAAGCAATTGCTAACGGGTGCGTGGAAGACGGGTAAGAAAGAGAACGCGAATCCACATCCGGAACACGGGGTTAGTTAGAACGGTCCTCACTTGACGATGGGCCCAGAAATCGGCCTCGGTAACCGAACCCCGCAATACGACCGCGGCGTGGAGGGCGGCTAACTCGGGATTGCTCTTCAACAATTCTTTACGAGCGGAGTACTCAGCCGAAAGGCGAAGTTTCACGGGGTCCAGGCCGAGGGTCTGGGACTGGGTTGGCGTCTGCGGCGGGCTAGGGACATTTTCCGGAGGCGCCGCTGCTGAAACAGGACGGGGAGCAGCGGCTTTGTTGGGCTTTGATGAGAGAGATAGACTTTGCGACGTGCTGGGGACCTCGGCGGGGCTGTCCTTGGTGGTCGGGGCGCTCTCGGGCTTGAGGGGGGTCGGAGTAGTTGCAGAGGGGGTCTTGGCCTGCATACTAGCGCGCAGGAGTGGCTTGAGCCTATCCTTGAAGGCATCTCGGTCCGTTGAATTTGCTGGCTCGGGACCCGAGAAAATGAAGTTGTACTCTACACCGAGGGCGACCACCCGTAGTTTGGCGGGGCTAACACCTGACTTACTCGCGAGGAGGTCTTTGGAGGGGAGGTGAATACAAGCAGGGATACGGATATTGTACACATTCGAAACTCAACTGGTGATGTCGTCTGCGGCGAGCATGAGTTCTGGGAGTTTTGTGGACGCGTTGACCCAGATGACGCGGTGAGGGGCATCGGTGAGATAGAGATAACCGTCCTGTTTGGAATATTTCGCTCGTGCAGCTGCAATAGTGGCCGTGTCGCCCATTTTGCCCAGTTTAGGCAAGAGGCAAGCTGCTATTGCCGACGCCAAAGCAATTGCATCGCCAGGGGGGGGGCCAGGGTCCGTGCCTCTTCGGGATACGTCTAGTGCCGCAGCTGCTCCTGCTGCTGCTGCTGCTACTGCTGCTACTGGAGCTCGAGGAGCAACGACAGAGCGAGAAGGCGACTTGGAGATGCGGCCGGCCACTTGTGCATGACTCGCTGTCTGCTCTGCCGCTGTCTGCCCTGTCTGCCCGCTGCATCAACCAGCCTGGTAAAAGTAACCTCGTCGCCGGAGTTCCAAAACGACCGGGATTGAGGAGCATCTTCTTTTACCAAATGCCACGCTTGCGCTTACTCCGACCGACGCGCGTGGCCGTCGCCGGTGCCCTCGAATCCCCGCAGTGCTATATAACCGTGTTCGCCCCTCGCCAAACGATGTCACTTCCATCTACCATTCCAGCCAGTACACTCCATCACCATCCCAGATGACTACAGGTGCGCTCATCCAAACAAAAAAACCCTCATCATCCCCTCCCCTAATTATTCTCTCTAACCCTCCTCTCGTCAGACCCGCCGTTCCACATCAGCCAGACCAGCACCGGTGAAGGCGCTCTCGCAACACGACCTATACGACCCGGTCAACTCCTCTTCGTAGAAAACGAACCCCTTGTCATTCAGCCAGAAGATGCCTCTGAGCAATCCATTTTGGCTGCCCTCTGCCACCTCCCTCCTGCACGATCTCAGGCCTTCTTCACCCTCTCCACCTCTTTAGACAGGAAGACACCTATACGTGACATATTTCAAACCAATGCCCTTCCACTCGGTCCTTGTGTTCCCGTGTCATCCACAGACCCAGACATGGCATACGGCGTCTTCACAATCCTCTCCCGTTTGAATAATTCGTGTACTCCGAATGCAGCGGCCACCTGGAATGACGTTACACAACGCATGTCCCTCCACGCCCTCCAACCCATCGCCACAAACGAGGAGATCACAATCTCCTATGGCCAGCCCTTGTTCGCCACCCGGGCAGAACGGCGTTCATATCTCAAACGTACACGAGGTTTTGATTGCACCTGTGCAGCTTGCAGGTCAACAGACCCCTTGAGCGATGCTCGTCGTCAAGAACTCAAGCGACTGTTCACGAGTATCCCCTTCGTGCCCGATCCCGCTACGGGTGTAAAGATGGTGCGCTATTCATTCATCTGCAAACAACCTTGCGTAGTGCGCTGATCCCTAAACATAATTTTGCAGGTACTTCAAGCACTCCAAACACTGCGAACCGAAGGCATCGACCTGTGCGCCGACGTCCTGGCATACGATGCAGCACAATTCTGCTTTGCCGCCTCGGACTCTAAACACGGCCGCGAGTGGTTGCAGTACGCTTACGATCACAAATGCCGGACAAGTGGCGTCGAGTCTGAAACTGCTCAGTTCTTTGCAAAATGTCTCCAGAGCCCGGCCCCGACGGACCCGCTCGCGAGCCACAGTCGACCGATGATCCTATGGGGACCTCCGTCTTAGCCGCGATCGTCGTCGATTATAGAGGTAGATCCTTTCTTCCTGCTCTCAGGACATTTTGGGACACTTGGGCACATGCCGTTTCATACGGAGACACTGTACTGTACTTTCTCTCACTGGCCTCTACATAGTTGTTTTCATGCGTGCAACACCCGATCGAAATCGCGCGATAATCCACCCAATATTCATCTTTTGTATAAGGATGTCACGAATGATGTGTGGCAATCACCGTTGGCATCAAGCTTGATTGCATCTCGTGGAGGACATATCACCAGACAGCCTACCTCTGAAGGAACACGAGGTGGCACGCATGGCCCTGCCGCGCCCAATGACACAAACCGATTTCATAATACAAGCTTATAGCGTGGCCGCTAGATCGACTAAACCTCACGACACCGGCGGGTCAGCGAACCCTTTGCAATCTCTATAGAATCGAGAATCGTAACTCTCTCCGAGGCGTACACTTGACACCTTTGAACGTCCTGTGGATTGCTGCACAGACCTTTCAGGATGCGGACGATGGGTGAAGAAGACGAAACCGCCGCTCGCGTGATGCTAATGGCCTTGGGTAATTGTTGTCGATCTCCCATGTGACGTTCTCTGCACTTAGCTGGATGTCGGAGCGGCGGTGTAGATATGATACATATAGGCATGTTGATTGTTTTAGACGTCCATTCCGTAGAATGCGAATGACATCGTTCGTGTGAAGGTCTCGCCAATCGATGTTGGGAAGCTGTCCGGATGCGATAGGCTTACTATTGGTACGGGAGATAGTGGGATAGGAAACCTGGGACCACTTGCTTATTCTTGTGAGGCTATGTTGACCAGGGTATGGAGACCTTGCGGACCAGAAAGCCCCCATGCCTTTTTTTGGAAGTCAAGGCAGCCAGTATCAGCGTCCTATGACAAGACTGTCAATGTGAGGGTGAGAGGCTTGCCATTGATATTGTCTGGATGGTGGACAGCGGCTCAAATATAGACTGGTTGAGATAATCCGCTTCGATGAAGCTGACCGCAAGCCCATTAATGCAGATATCGGGTCTCATTTCCTTTACTAGCTCCCAGGCCTCGATCCGCCTCCTGTTCAGAACACGTGGTTCTACGCCGTATCATGTCCAGCTGCTTCGATTTCTTCTGAAGTTCCGCCGTTCCCTTCTGTGAGGATCATATGAAATTGGCATTCGATGTGGTACCAAGATGAGCACACATCCCGGTGACAAACGACAGTGAGCTGTCAAGTCGTACTATACCGCCACCGGGGTGGTTCCAGGTTGGCTAGAGGCGTTGTATTGCATGGTACAAAGCACTGCGGACGGGATTCCATATTGGTAGCGAGACAAATGGAGATATCGAGGAGGATAGGAGGATAAATCAGGAGCTTTCAAGTTGGAGTAGTGTATCTGTACCCTCGGCGGTGGGGATTGCAAAGTTGTTGGCAATGAACCTGAGCTCCGTTTGCATAGTCATGCCAAGGATAGAACTTGAGGTTGCGTGCTGGACCACTAACATGGCCATCGGAGTATCCCTCGGAGTACTGACCTGCCCATATTGGTTCCAGGTCTCCCCAGCAGCGATGTGTCCAACCAAGCGGTATCGCAGAGTCGTGTGTCTTGAAGTTGACTAACTTGGCTAGTTCCATACCAACTTGAATTTCCATCAAAGTGGATAATGGCGATGGTGACGCCGTTAGGATTAACTAACAGGCTCTTGAGGGTGACGTTTATACTAGCATCCCCTGGCGAGGCGTGAATAGCGTTGAGGGCGATAAACCTCTACGAGGCCTGAGGCAATTTGAGTAGAGTCTGACGCATCGTCGTCGATAGATAACCAGTATAGGTGTGTCCATGTTCACCTGTGTAGTGTAGCGAGGTTGGAAGGACCAGACGGAGCCTTTCGACTTTTCGATGTTTCGAGCTTGTCAAGGTTAGTTAAAGGGAAATATGACGAGACAACGAGGAGAGCCCGCAGAGCATACCCCGATATATATATGAGAAGCTTGCATAACGGAAACTCGCACGTAGGGATGGAACTGCCCATGCACTCCGACCTGGTATCGCAAAGCCTTCTTGAAATGAACGGAGTTTTTGCACGAGGACCCAAGAACTAGGCCCTGACGGCATTGCAATAGTCCTCGTCCGAAGCCATGATGAGTTATGGAGTGGACACTAAGAATGAGAGAGAGATAGGTTGTTCCTAGTCCAGGTTCGATAAATATAGCACCCGAAGGCAGAACTTATGCATTGAGGCATGCGTACGTGATAGGTTGTCAGGTTGGGATCAAACCAACAACTAGAGAGACGAA
>Ga0307513_10002414_pt1 | contig 25886 bp, 15 predicted proteins | sample 15_EM_MG_FD_202174 | JGI IMG/M metagenome (GOLD analysis project Ga0307513, IMG submission 202174) | Populus trichocarpa ectomycorrhiza microbial communities from riparian zone in the Pacific Northwest, United States - 15_EM | ecosystem: Host-associated > Plants > Roots > Unclassified | place...
CATTTTATGATGGGTCAAAGGTGAAGTAATTCTTTGCAAAGGTTTCACTTTTTCGATGGCACATTTCCCGGGCGATGGTATCCGAAAGGTTTGCCGCTAATTGCATGGTATTTAAAAGGTTTACCCATCTTTTAATGGTTGGACACAACTTTACCCGCTTGGTGAGGGCCTCAGACGAGTGAGCAAGCAACCAACCAGCTGGGCGCGGAGGAATAGGGGGAAGAAATCTTCTAAATTCCATGAGGGCTGTTTCCCCTTTGCTTGCTCTTCATTCCTGGTTTACCGGTACTGTACTCGTACTGTACTCGTACAAGTACTGTGCTTCCAACTCACTTATTCTCTTCCAGTTGAGGATGGGCTATCGTGCGATCAAGGAACAGGTACGAGTACTAATAATAAGTTGGTGGGGTGGGGTGCCGGTGCAATATTTCTTTTCTCCTGCGATGAGTGCGGATTCTGGATCACTGGTACCGGCATTCTTGACTGACCTTCCCACTTCACCCCAGGAACCCTGTGTGGCCTCGGGCCGAGCTGCAGGATACTGGCATCATCGCAGAACCGTACAGTACATTTCCGGCACTCGTTGAGGATATAATCTATGGCCAACTTGACCCCCTCTATACTCGTCCCCCTCATGAAGTACCGTAAAAACTTTTGCGATTCGCCGTCTCAGGATTTCTGGAGACCGAGTCATTAGCCCAAGATAGGTTTAGTTTGGAAAGCTGAGAAGATCAAACAAGGCCAAAGCACTCAGGCTATACCATGTTAGGAAAGCATTCATCCATCTCAAGAAACTTTGTCTCTGAATCCCGAGATTTGAAACTTAACCGAGATGGCGAATGGCCAAAGTTCTTACTGTACCACCTCTTCCTGAGACGGCGAATCGCAAAAGTTTTTACGGTACCCGAAAACAGGGATTAAAGACATATATGGCAAAATGTCTGTGCGTGTCTGAGCGCCCATACAAAATATACCCCCCCTGTTTTCGGGTACTTCTTGAGGGGGACGAGTAACTTGCTTGATCGTCAGGCAAAGTTTGGCCCTGATGTGGAGTGTCTTGGCATTTCCTAGGGGTTCATTGTGGGCGTCACTTGGAGTGTGCTCGACTACATCTGAAACCAGCTCATTCCATGAGTTACCACAAGGAGCTTGTGCCAAGACAGCACAACACAAGCAACGAGATAAAGTGTAAAGTTAAGGGCGTCCTGGCGTGCTGGGGAGGAGGAGGCGTTATTCACAGAGCCTTCCATTCTTCTCGGAACCTACGTTTTCCTCTCCTCCATACTCTGCCGCCTTCCTTCCACGCCAACATCCAACGTTGCAACAACCCATCACCCCCTTTGTACCCTGCCCTATCGTGCCTTACAGAACTTGCTTCGCGGTCTGCTACATTTATGTATGGAACCGGTGAATATGCTACGTAGCTGACGGGCAAACAAAGATAGGTCCTCCTGTCATTGAGGTTCCTTTATTGTATTCGGGCGATACGATACAGACCCAGTAAATCCCCTTTTATCGTATCTTACCTTAAGAACATCTGCCCTCATCCTTTTCCCCTCTACTTTTGCTCAACTTCTCTGCACAAGAGTCTGCAAGTACCGGTGTTGCCGTACCTTGTCAATCGCCCATCCCCGTCTCCGTCTCCTCTCTCATAGCGACCATCGCATTACGTTACCTTACATTATCGTCCCCTTCCCACCAAACTGTAACTCTCATCCCTCTCCGCCTCTCCGCCTCTCCCCCTACTCCCCCGGCCCTTATTCGAGATTCCCTGTTGCTCGCCCAAGTCACCTCTACCCATATTTGCGCGTGCCTTCAAGTATCTTTCAAGTGGTTGTTGTGGCGGCGGCGACCGCGAGTCGTTGCATGCTCCGTTTTCATCATAACCATCGTCATCATTCCTCTCCCACTAACCCCCGAACCTTGGAGCTCTAGTACTCGTACGGTGCCGGTGGTCTAGAACCCTCCAACTCTTTCTAATAAACCCCAAGATCACCCATTCCAGCTCTACCGACACATCGTTCCTTGGTCATCTTCCACTTTTCCTTCCACCTTTCCTTTCTCTTCTTTCCTCTCTTTTTCTCCCCACCACCTTTTCTTCCGCTTTTACTTTACCATAATTATGGCTTCAGGATCGGGTCCGCAGGTAGACATCATGAACGACCCTGCCTATAACGCATCCTCGGCCGGTTTGAACGGCAATGGTGAACCCGATCATTGTCGTATATGTCGTTCCGAAGGATCGAGGGAGGAACCTTTGTTTCATCCCTGCAAGTGTAGTGGCTCCATTAAATTCGTTCACCAAGACTGGTATGCCGTTTTTTCCCTCTTAGGCGGACCCGTTCACTCCGGTGCCGGTGAATTGCATACTGACATTCTCTCCGTGCTATAGTTTGCTGGAGTGGCTGCAACATTCTCAGAAAAAGCATTGCGAGCTCTGCAAGACTCCTTTTCATTTCACGAAACTCTACGATCCTCATATGCCTACTACTCTCCCGACGCCATTGTTCCTGAATAGATTGCTTCGGCATCTGTTCAAAAATCTTCTTCTTTGGGCAAGAGCACTGCTGGTTGGCTGCGTATGGCTGGGCGGGTTACCGTATTGTGTTAGATGGATGTGGAGGATGTGGTTCTGGTTGAGCGATGGTGGGTGGTGGACGGATCAAGCGTATAATCGTACGGGGACAGCCTCGGCAACTGCAACACCCCTCACAAATTTACCTGGGACACCTACGGTATCGAGTGCAGTTGTGAATATGACGAGTTCGGCTTTTGGCAGCGGTATCATGGGCTTTCTTAGATCTCCTTTATTGTCTGGGCCGGTGATGAGCCCGGTCAATGGGGGTAAGGTAGCAGCCAACGTCACCACTGCCATCAACGATACACTTTCTAATGGAACCATCACCATTCGGGTTCGACTGGGAGGACTCTTTATTGATCCGAGCCCCTTCCACAACTTTACCCGATATCCTGCGGTAAACGGAGTTATCGTGGACATCTTTGAGGGCCAACTGTTGACAGCACTAATAGTCATATCATTCATTTTGATCTTTTTGATTCGTGAATGGGTCGTCCAGCAGCAACCCGCTTTAGGGGGCGCTGTAGCACTACCACAGCTGGACGACCTTCAGGCACCTCAGGCTGAGAATATTCAATTGCCTCAAATAAACCCACCACCACCACAGGATCGCCTTGCGCGTGAGCATGAATTAGCTCGTGCGCTTGAGCAATTTAGGGATGAATGGCAACCCATACCTCATAGGGATAGGGTTATTGCTAATCCAAGGAGGCGAAGGCCACCCCCCGGGGCTGCACCTGCAGCTGACCCAGGACTGGATGATCCTGGAGTGGATTCTGTTCAAGCTTGGCCCACGGATTTTTCGAATCCAAATACGGACGTCCAAACCATGCAGAAATATGGTCAAGGTTATCTTTTGGGTGGTGGAGGTTCTGAACCAACGACTAATAGGTTGGGGGACTTGGGCGAGAGCTCTAATCAGTCTATGAGGCGTCCTCAAGTTAATCGTAAAGCGATGTCGCAGCCTGCAGAGATTCGAAGGGCGATGGAGGAGAGGCCCGAGGCTTCTGATCGCGGCTCCCAAGGTCCTAGCGCATCGACTCCATACCAGTTTGAATTTTCCTTTGGTCCCGACCAGACACCGTCTCCTGTATACACTCCCGAGAGTGGAAACTCCAGTGGGAACCAGACCCCGGCAAGATCCGGTAGAGCGCCATCACCTGTCGGTTGTAATAGAGGCATTATTGATAAGGGTGTTCCGGGTAAGGAAAGACCTTTGTACAACTTTTCTGGAAATGGGTCACCCAAAATTGCTGCCGTCGGCGAAAGCACAAGCTCGGGTTCCACCGAAGGTCAAATTAATAAAGGAAAACAACCCGAGTCCCATTTTCAAGCTTATGAGAATTCAATTGATAATGAAGATCAATGGGAAGATGAGGAAGAGGAAGACGATATGATTGATTCTAAAAGGAAAGGGAAAGGGAAAGAGATCAAAACACCATCTACCCATGTTGATCTTTCCCCCTATTACGAATCGTCGGCGGCGGGCTCTTTAGATTTTGCAGTGACAAGTCACCCTAATTTTGCGTTCGAAGCAAAGTCAGATCCTATCAGGGTTAGGACTCCAACACCTGTCGCCGCTCGATACCCACCGCCGTCAATTTCTCTCCCCTCTACTCCAACAACTAGCGGCTCTTTACTGGATCATTCTAGATCAACTACCCATGTAGGTGATGAGTTGGTCCGCATCGAGCTAGGGAAGGATACCCGCCAGGGTTGTGATGAGGCGGGAGGCATGATGAACACAGGTGCCCAGAGCATGGAACGTGTGTTTTGGGGCCGGAATATAGAGGCACCGACTATCAAATCTGGAGCACGAGATGTGGAGGCTGGGGCTATCCAGGGATCTCCGGCACCTGTACAAGAACCTGCCCCACATCAGCCAGCTCGGCCGTTTGATTGGTCGAGCACGGATGCCGATGTGGACATTGCACGGGAAGTTGAGCAAGCGATAGCAGAAAATGACACCGAGACCGAGGATGGCGCTGATGATGCTACTGATGCTGAAGATAACGAGGGAAATGAAGTTGGTGGTGGGCCTGCTATTGAATTACTCCCAGATGCCCTGCAGGCAGCGATAGCCGACGAAGATGCTGCCGATGATTTTGATGGTATCATGGAGCTGATTGGGATGAGAGGACCACTTGCTGGGCTGCTCCAAAACGTAGCCTTTAGTATTGTGTTGATAACAACTACTGTAGCACTCGGTGTTGCCTTCCCGTATGTTATGGGAAAAATCGTTATGATAATTCTGGTACAGGACTCCCTCCACACACGAGATCAATCTTGACTTTCTAACGTTACTTATTAGGCAAACCCTATCTTCTTCCTCATCAAGGTGCCCACCACCGTAGTTTCTTTCGTTGCAGAATTTGCCGTTGAATTTTCAACATGTCTTCTCTTTTCGCTCCTGTTGGTTGTGGAGCAAGTCATGCGCTTCCTATTCAGGCCGATTGAACGTGTTGTTCCAGTGTTTTCGGGGGTTTCTTCCAGCTTGTTCCTGTCCGACATCCTTAAACGGTTGGCCCTAGACGGTCAGGACAGGATTACACAGAAGATGGCCAATCTCAAGTCGATCTGTATGGATTTGAGGACCTTTCCGTCAACCGGTGCCCCACCAGTGTCTGCTTTAACCCGGCAGGGGTGGTTGAAAGCTTCTCTTGGAGTTAATTGGGCAATAGAGAAGTTAGGATTTGGAACTAATCAGACATACTCGCTTTCCTTTCCCCGGGACAAAGGTGTTGACGTCTCCACACCGGTTGCACTCTTCAATTCTAATTTTACAAAAGCCATTGCCGCTCTTTTTCGGAGCCAGCAAAATGCTACGAACGCTACCACCCAGGATATCTCTCCCGAAAACCTCTCATCACTAGATCCTGTCTACGTTTGGAGCGTGTGGGATCGAGTCACTGCGGTATTTATTGGGTATTCGCTCTTCACGATCGTTGGAATGCTCTATCTTCGAAGTGCTAGAAAGAGGGATCTTGCTCTAAACGGAAGAGTGCTGGAAAAGATTGCTGTTGAGTTACTGTCACAGGCTGGAGGAGTGATGAAGGTTGTGCTGATCATAGGAATCGAGATGCTCGCATTTCCTCTCTACTGCGGGTTGCTCCTTGGTGAGTCTACCTCTTGTAACTCGTTCTGCAGTGACTGACACTCTTTTTTCTTTTCTTCTCAGATTTCGCGCTGTTGCCTCTCTTCGAGGAAGCCACGATCCTCTCACGGATTCAGTTTTTTGCCGACTTTCCATTGACAAGCGTGTTCGTACACTGGTTTGTTGGGACATGTTATATGTTCCATTTCGCTCTCTTTGTCTCAATGTGCCGGAAGATTATGAGATCGGGTGTGCTTTGTGAGTTGGAAACATCCACCCTTTCGTAGAATGCCGCTAACATTGCAAAAGACTTTATCAGAGATCCCGATGACCCCAACTTCCACCCGGTAAAAGACGTACTTGACAGGCCTGTTATGATGCAACTGCGGAAAATAGGGTTCAGCGCACTCATTTATGGCGTTCTCGTAATTGTTTGCTTGGGTGGGGTAGTCTGGTCGTTACACCTGGCCACCGAATCTGTGCTCCCCATCCATTGGTCGTCTAATGAGCCTGTGCTCGAATTTCCCGTGGATTTGTTGTTCTACAACTTCTTTATGCCTATCGCGGTCCAGTTTGTCAAACCGTCTGACGGGCTACAGAAGATGTACGGATGGTGGTTTAGGAGGTGCGCTCGCTTCTTGAGGTTGACCAGCTTCATGTTTGGGGATAGGATGGCAGATGAAGAGGGACACCATGTTCGGCAAGGCTGGGCTGCTCGGCTGTTGCGCAAAAAAGGGGACATTGACGTCCCGGTCGAAGCGGATACCGCGAAGGAAACTAGGGGAGCCGATGTTGAGGTTTATTTTCAGAGAGACGGGAGATATGTTAGAGCGCCGGCCTCGGATTCTGTCCGAAGGCCCAAAGGGAGAAGGGTCTTCATTCCTGTCACCGAGGATGACGTTCGCCTTGATGAGCAAGAGGACCCTGTCGATTCAACAAATGGTCCCAATTCTCCTGATTTTAAGCTTGTCTATCTTCCGCCTTGGTTCAAGACACGAATCGGGCTCCTTGTCTTGGCTATTTGGGGGTTTGCTGCTTTTACAGGCATTGGGGTCACCATCGGCCCGCTACTTCTTGGAAGGACCGTACTGAAGCAGCTAGTGCCCCCGAACATTAAACTGAATGATATTTACGCTTTTAGTGTCGGGATTTACATTATTGGAGCCTTTGTCTACGCTGGGGCGAAATGGAAATTGGCAAGGAGTTTGGTTAGAAGAGGAATACGTACCGCAAGGGAAAGCGAGAGTCTCTGGCGGGCAATAGGGAAATGGCTTGTGCGCGTTGCTAAAATCTCATACGTCCTCACAGCATTCGGCATTGTGCTCCCTACATTATTGGCGCTGATGATAGAGTTCTATGTCATCATCCCCATTCACACCTACTTCTCAAATGATAAGCAGCACGTGATCCACTTTATCCAAGACTGGACACTCGGAGTTCTTTACATTAAGATGATGGGTCGGATGCTCTTAGTTAATAGGGATAGCGCCTGGGCGCGGTCTTTGCGGGGCGTAGTCGCACGCGGTTATCTGGACCCGGACGTCAAACTTGCAACCAAACACTTTATCGCTCCTGCTGGGGGCTTTATGCTTGTAGCGTTACTACTCCCCCTGGCTCTAGGCTCCATCGCGGCCAACACTTTCCGTAAGTTCCCCTTACCTCTCCCCTATTCCTATTATAACTCCATACTAACGAGCCAATAGTCAAAAACGCCCCTGCAGAAAGGATTAGCCAAATATACCGCTACAGTTACCCTGCAGTCTTTGCAATATTCTTCCTCATCGGGTTAGGCTATCTTTGGGGGATCCTTGTGGCCTCCTGGAAGCAGAGCATTATTGACGAGGTCTACCTTACCGGGGAACAGCTTCACAATCACGGAGAAGATGCTCCACCCACAGCCGCTGAAGTGCCTCCCACCGTTGCCCCGACCATTGCTATTGCGAACGTGCAAGAATGATGGGCACATAGAGCGGATGGATAGATCTGGTTGTTTGCTCTTTTCTGATAAATGTATCTCTAGGTTTGCTCGGTTTGAAATGGAATTGAATTAGCTTTTTCTTTCTTTTTCTTTTTTTCTAAATGTAAATTGTATATAGTTTTAGTAGGGGCTATTCTGGCGTTCATTCTTCATTCTTTTTGTCTCCTTTTTTTTATAGCTATCTCTTTTGCATTTCCTTCAGGCAGGCTAATTGCGTGTTTAGTCAGTGATAGACTGTGGCGGTGTGTAGTGTCGGTCGTGTGCTTGAGAATAATGCAAGTAGATCGTGTGGGGCTATCGTATTCCCGCCGACTTTAGTTGTGTCAACGCTTGTAAGGATATCTGCATCAGACACCTGCTCTTGTGGTAGAGTTGGTAGTAAAAGTTGAACAGATGTAATTAAGGCTTGGGGATTGTATCCCGGGCTTGTGCTGATTCTCTTAAGCAAAGGCGAGTTCTAACCATTGCATTATACCCCGTACCGGGGAAAAAATATCTATCACAGGCTACACATCCCACCCATACCCATCAGCTACAACCGATAGTCATGAGGCATAAGCACAAGAAATCGTGCATTCTAGGTTATTTTTGTCGTGCTAGAAGGGGCCGCGGTGTTTGCAGGTGGTTTCCTTGGAATTTGGTACATGGAATCTCACTCGGGGGTTGCATCACCGGGTGCTTGGGTAGGATTGGGGTATCGGTTGGTCTTGTTGGGTGGTAAGTGCGGAAGACTACTGGTGCGATGACCGTAGGTGAGGCGAATGCCGTCGGGGATCGGAGTTGGCTTGGCTTGTATGCTGGATCTTCTGTTGGGGATGATGTGGAGCACTGTACTGTACTATACTCGCTGCCGCCAATGAGTTATTATCGAACGGGCTGGACTTCCCTGCGCTTGTGAATACGGTATTGCTGGGGGAGTTCAGTCGAGTTTATTCTGCTATTCGGGCTTTTGTTTCTGTACTGTACTGCCATGTCTTGCTCTGTCCGGTTTGGTTTGGTTTGGTCTAATATGGTAGTGGAGGAAATGTTGGTAATTAGCTTCCAGTCGAGTTTCTGAACCCCCCCCCCCCCCCACCCCCCTCGGTCTAAAAAGGAAAAAGAAAGGGAATAATGGGTGAGTAAATAGGTATCTGTTTTTGAATGTTCATCTGTTTGTTGGTTTGCTTGCGGCTGTATCTACTGCCAGTTCTCTGTGGGTATGGGGGAGGGAGGTTGGAGTATCGAGCTGGGCTCGTTCTTGGATAGACTAGACTAGACCAGACTAGATTGGACTAGATTTTTAAGCACTGTTATTACATGACACCAGAGGAATTATTGTCTTGTTTTGCCGCTGGTCTCAATTCTTAATATTTAATTTTGACGTATAGTGGAATATCCGCTGATCGTTCTTATATTCGGTTTTATCAGTGGGGGCGGATAAGGCACGGACGATGCGTGGGATTGCCCCATCACCAGGGCTTTGGCCCTGTGGTTGTACAGTACAACACATTGCGAGTATTTCGGGTTTATAGAGTACAGTACCCGTAGAGTGGGAGTCAGTTGCATAACTGAAAGGACGCTTAGTGTATTAATTTTTGCCGGTGGGAAAGATCAAAAATTGTGTATGGCTTTCTTGATCTCGCGCCTGAAGGGCAGTGGCAGATGCGTTATGGGCGTTGAGGTGTTCCTATTCAAGTGGTAGCAACTAATTACTGTCATAGTTTGGTTAGTACCATGGCTAGCTTCTACGTCGTTATGGTATTATACTTGCAGTTTATGTTTTTCTCCTCTATATCTAAACAACCCTAATATTTAAGTTACGCTTGCGAAGGGGAAAAGTAAAATAAATGAAAAATAGACGCGAAAAAGAGATCTATAACTGGAAAATGACAATGAAGTACGGTAGGTAAGATGGAAACTCTAAGCCACGCTGGCTTATCTCGATACAATAGAAATAATCCTCCACTAATGATAAACTCTAGGTGATAAATAGAAGCTCACAAATCTTGACGGGATTGCTAAGGAAATGTGTGGAGAGGTTGGGGTGGGGATGTGATAGATACATATATTTAGATTGCGGATGATTCCCTTGGATTAGAAGAAATATTCAAGCTGAGTTCTTATCGTGGGCTTATGGTAGGAGGAAAGGAAGGGCTGCGGTTGGTGCAAGGTGGGATTTTAGGTGGCTGGGGGGGTCGGGCGGGGATGTGGGGAGGGAGACAGGGGGGGCAATATATGTTTCATTGGGATACTGCGGTGTTTGAAGATAGGGTGCATAGGTCGCTGGTACCTGGGGACGGCAGGGAGGGGGGCATCGGAGCGGCTGGGGGGGTAGATTCTAGGGGCTGCAGCAGCGCTATCACGCCAAGGTGGCCACGGTTGGCAGCCCACCAGAGTGGTGTACGGCCATCTTCATCTGGTCTGTTAGGGCAGATGTCGTCTAGGGCGAGCAGTGTTTTCACTACTCCTTCGTGCCCATTCGCAGCAGCGGAACAGAGGGGTGTCTGGCCGTGATCATCGGGGGTGTTGGGGTTGATGTCGCCCCGCTCAAGCAGTATTTTCACCACTCCCTCATGCCCATTCCAAGCAGCACAACCGAGTGGTGTTAAGCCGTCCATATCGGGCTTGTGGGGGTTGACGCCGTGCTGTGCGAGAAGCATTTTCACCACTCCCTCATGCCCGTTCCAAGCAGCACAACAAAGTGATTTCTGACCGTCCTTATCTGGTTTGTCGGGGCTGAGGCCGCACTGTCCAAGCAGTATTTTCACCACGCCTTCGCACCCATTCCAACACGCACAACAGAGTGGTGTTTGACCGTCCTTATCTGTTTTGTCGGGGTTGGGGTCGTCGCGTCCAAGCAGTATTTTCACCACTCCCTCGTGCCCATTCCAAGCAGCAAAACTGAGTGGCGTTTGACCGTCCTTATCTGGTTTGTCGGGGTTGACGTCGTCACGTCCGAGTAGTATTTTTACCACTCCCTCGTGCCCATTCTCAGCAGCATAACAGAGTGGCGTTTGACCGCCCTTATCAGGTTCGTCGGGGTTGACGTCGTCCTGTCCCAGCAGTATCTTCACCACTCCCTCATGCCCGTTCCAAGAAGCAAAACTGAGTGGCGTTTGACCGTCCTTATCTGGTTTGTCGGGGTTGACGTCGTCTCGTCCGAGTAGTATTTCCGCAACTCCCTCGTGTCCATTCCAAGCAGCACAACCGAGTGGTGTTAAGCCGTTCATATCGGGCTTGTCGGGGTTGACGTCGTCCCGCCCAAGGAGTATTTTCACTACTCCCTCGTGCCCATTCCAAGCAGCACACCAGAATGGCGTTTGATCGTGCTTATTTGGCTTGTCGGGGTTGACGTCGTCCCGTGCGAGAAGTATTTTCACTACTCTCTCGTGCCCATTCTCAGCAGCATAACCGAGTGGCGTTTGACCGCCCTTATCAGGTTTGTCGGGGTTGACGTCGTCTCGTCCCAGCAGTATCTTCACCACTCCCTCGTGCCCATTCTCAGCAGCAAAACTAAGTGGCGTTTGACGGTCCTTATCAGGTTTGTCGGGGCTGACGTCGTCCCGTTCGAGCAGTATTTTCACCACTCCCTCGTGCCCATTCCAAGCAGCCAAACTGAGTGGCGTTTGACTGTCCTTATCTAGATTGTCGGGGTTGACGTCGTCCCGTTCGAGCAGTATTTTCACCACTCCTTCGTGCCCATTGTGGGCAGCAAAACTTAGTGGCGTTTGACCGTCCTTATCTGGTTTGTCGGGGTTGACGTCGTCCCGTCCGAGTAGTATTTTCACCACTCCCTCATGCCCATTCCAAGAAGCAAAACAGAGTGGCGTTTGACCGTCCTTATCAGGTTTGTCGGGGTTGACATCGTCTCGTTCGAGCAGTATTTTCACCATTCCCTCATGCCCGTTCCCAGCAGCGAAACAGAGTGGCGTTTGGTCCCCCTTATCTGGTTTGTCGGGGTTGACATCGTCCCGTCTGAGCAGTATCCTCACTATTTCCTCGCATCCCTCCTTCGCAGCCCACCAGAGCGGTGTTTGGCCGAACTTATTAGGTTTGTTGGGGTTGACGTCGTCCCGTCCGAGTAGTATTTTCACCACTCCCTCATGCCCATTCCAAGAAGCAAGACAGAGTGGCGTTTGACCGTCCTTATCAGGTTTGTCGGGGTTGACATCGTCCCGTTCGAGCAGTATTTTCGCCATACCCTCGTGCCCATTCCAAGAAGCAAAACAGAGTGGCGTTTGACCGTCCTTATCTGGTTTGTCGGGGTTGACATCGTCCCGTCTGAGCAGTATCCTCACTATTTCCTCGCATCCCTCCTTCGCAGCCCACCAGAGCGGTGTTTGGCCGAACTTATTAGGTTTGTTGGGGTTGACGTCGTCCCGTCCGAGTAGTATTTTCACTACTCCCCCGTGCTCGTCCGAAACAGCACACCAGAGTGGCGTTTGGCCGTCTTTATCTGTTTTGTCGGGGTTGACGTCGTCCCGTCTCAACAGTATCTTCACTACTTCCTCGTGCCCCTTTTTAGCAGCCCACCAGAGCGGTGTTTGGCCGAACTTATTAGATTTGTTGGGGTTGACGTCTTCCCGTCCGAGTAGTATTTCCACCACTCCCTCGAGCCCATTCTCAGAAGCCCAACAGAGTGGTGTTTGACCGTCTACATCTTGTTTGTCAGGGACAACGTCGCTCCGCCTGAGCAGTATCTTTACCACTTCCTCGTGCCCATTGGACTTAGAAAGACACAGTGGTGTTTGGCCGTCCTTAGCTGGTTTGTCAGGATGGACGTCGTCCCGTTCGAGCAGTATCTTGACTATTTCCTCGTCCCCTTTCTCGGCAGCCCAGCAGAGTGGAGTTTGGCCCTCCTTATTTAATAGGCCAGGGTTGACGTCGCTCCGTCCGAGTAGTATCTTTGTCACTTTACCGTGCCCATTGGACGTAGCAAGACACAGTGGTGTTTGGCCGTCCCTATCGGGTTTGTCAGGATGGACGTCGTCTCGTCTGAGCAGTATCTTGACTATTTCCTCGTTTCCTTTCTCGGCAGCCCAACAGAGTGGGGTTTGACCCTCCTCATTTAGTTTATCAGGGTTGACGTCGCTCCGCCCGAGTAGTATCTTCGCCACTTCCTCGTGCTCATTGGACGTAGCAAGACACAGTGGTGTTTGGCCATACTCATCTGGTTTGTCAGGACGGACGTCGTCCCGTATGAGCAGTATCTTGACCATTTCCTCGTCCCCTTTCTCAGCAGCCCAACAGAGTGAGGTTTGACCCTCCTCATTTAATATGTCAGGGTTGACGTCGCTCCGCCCGAGTAGTATCTTTGCCACTTCTTTGTGCCCGTTGGAGGTAGCAAGACACAGTGGCGTTTGGCCGTCCTTATCGGGTTTGTCGGGGCTAATATCGTCCCGCCCGAGCAGTACCTTCACTATACCCTCGTACCCCTTCTTGCTAGCCCACCAGAGGGGTGTTTGGCCGAACTCATTGGATTTATTGGGATCGACGTCGTCCCGTCCGAGCAGTATTTTCGCAACTCCCTCGTGCCCATTCCTGGTAGCACACCAGAGTGGTGTTTGGCCGTACATATCTGGCGTATCGGGGCGAATGTCGCCCCGTCCGAGTAGCATTTTCACCACTCCCTCGTGCCCATTCAAAGTAGCCCACCAAAGCGGTGTTCGGCTGAACCCACTTGCTCTGTTGGGATTGACGTCGCTCCGTCCCAGAAGTATTTTCACCACTCCCTCGTGCCCAGTGCGGGCTGAACAACAGAGTGCTGTTTGACTGTCCCCCCCTGGCTCGTCGGCGCTGATGTCGTCCCGTCCGAGTAGTATTTCCACCACTCCCTCATGCCCATTCCGGGCAGCCCACACGAGAGGGGTATTACCAACGCTGTCCTTTTTGTTGATATCACAACCTTCCACTTCTACTAAACCAGCTACAATCTCATCAATCCCAAAGATGGATGCGTAGTGCAGACCACTGAATAGGGAAAGCCTGTGGAAACCAATGCCGTAAACATACGATCCCTGTGCTTTCAAGAGGATTTCAGCGGATATGCGGTTATTATAGTCGTCCAATAACTTCAGCGCAAGCAGTTTCGCGCATTCTGAAAGGCCCCTTTTTGCGTGGGTTCCCCAAAATAGAGAAGAATATTCGAGAAAGGGCGTGCCTTGGAGATCGGGGGAGGAACTAGTTGAGAGGGCCTTGACCTGCTGTGAATTCAGGTAACTCAAGCAAGTTTCTGCAATTGTCGAGTGAGTTGACCCGAAAAGCTCGGGATGAGTCCGGAGGTGCTCTTGAAGAGTAAAGTGGATTAGACGGACAGTGGAAGCCTCCTTGTCTATGACAACAAGTCCTTGGCAGCAGGCTAGCAGTGTCCCTATTGAGGGGATGTTCTCGCTATTGAGATTCGGCGACCCTATCTCGACCGCTAGGGCGTGACACAATTCGTCGGGTTTCAAGGGCCGCTCGGCGTGCGAGATCCACATCAAAATGGCCATGCCAAGCCTTGCTCTTTCTCCACCCTGTTCCTTTATCCGATCCAGCGATGCACCATAGGCATCTCCCAACCCCAAGCCACCGGTCATCGCGTTGAGCTTTTGTCGCCTGCGATAGATTGTGGTTTCTTGTAGGATCGCATCTATATTCAGCGAGACTAGTAGGAATCTAGATGTGTATCTGTCAGTGGATAACTTGAGGTAGCTTCCGGAGTATGGTTGCTTCCACATACATATCGGATATATCATCGGGAATTTTCTTCAGGATGTCTGCCTCTAGACTACTGTCCATCGCATCAGGGTTTGTATCTTTACCCAGCCTAGTACGGAGATATCCGATGACATCACCTCTCCTGGGAGTGACGGCTATAGTCGTTACTCTTCCAGAAAGGCGTTTCCTAATTTCGGCCTCAATGTGCGGTCTCCCTGTCAGGAATATTCGAGTGTCTTGAGACTTTTGGAGTATTTGATGCAGCGAATCAAGGATCTCGACTCGACATCCTGCCGCACATTCATCTAGAGCATCGATGAATATAAATGTACGTCTTTCGGAAGAGGTAGTTTGTAGCATCTCCACAATATCGGAACATTGCGGTCTCCGTCCACCAATGACCTTTTTCTGGTTTTCATGGGCTTCCGCTATTTCCTCCGGCACCTCCCCCAGCCCGCTCACAAATTGTTTAAGAAGAGCGCCCAGCGTGTTTGTCGGCGACTGCTCCTTTTGGGCGGCGAAGTCGAAGTAGAAGCACGCAACGGCGACATTTTGCCCTAGCGCGATCGCACAAGATATCTATCGCCAATGAGCTAACATCATGGCTTGTCAGCATTTGCGCTTTTTCTTCCCTTCTTGAGCTTCGTCCTTGTTACCAAATATAAGTCTTGCCGACCCCCGGATTTCCACAGCAAAACAAAACTGCGTCGTCGGATTCACCTCCCTCATTCCCAGCCCAGCTTCTAAATTCCTCTGTCTGTAGAACCCATCCCCCCACATCTTTAACTCGGCGGTCCCGAATATCCTGGTGCTGTAGCCTGGGCTCTAGTGGCGATAACCAGGCCAACAGCTGAGACCGGCCATCGGTAATGGTACAATTGTTCCACACTTTATTATACGAGTCGATAGTATTGAAAGAGTTGGTATGAGCCATCTTTGTTGTTCTGAAAGTGGTGAAGGATAGGTGACTGAGTTGGGCGGTCGATGGAAGGGCTGAGCGGCTGAGCGCAGAAAAGCGGGGCCTTTGTGGAACCTCATGGATACTTCGGCACCGCCCTACCAGCTTCCCCGAAATTTGTTCCACCAGCGCCCAGCTTGCGCCCACGGCATCGGTAGCACGAAATGCCACGCCTCTCTATATTCCCTCTGTGGCATAGCATAAATCTTGCACTGTGATGGACGCGTATCCGAGATCCTCCCCGGTAGACTCAGTTTACTTACAATATTTATTAGCCCATTAACTTAGCCCTTATGAGTCAATTAGTCGTACTTACATATCACCTAACCCAAAATCACACGGGATATTTCTTCGTGATGCTGATACAGGGCGGAAAGCTGGTACAAGTAGTGAATATAGGGACCGGGCCTTTGATATTTGTCGAAACCGCCAAACACCTCGCCCGCACAATGCGGCACAGTACAGTCTTAAGGCAGGTTGCTGCATTCACTGTAATCCGCACTCCAATTTTCCAAAGTCCGGTGAATGTATTAGAAGTAGCTAAGGGAAACAAAAAGAGAAGCAAGAGAGAACTAGAACAGGATAACGCCATAAGGAAATACAGAAGTAGCTAGACCCAGCCAACAAAAAACCTAGTTCCACTGCCGGAGGCGGCGCATGGAAAGCCGCTGCCCTTGCCAGGGGAGATCGTTACCGCCGATGTTTCCCGATGTGACAATGGGGGCGCTGGTCCGGATTGAGCAGGGAGGGCGGGTGGGCGATAAAGAACGCGAGAGATAAAGAACGCGAGAAATAACTAACAGGAGCTGCAGGAAGAGTGGTGATGTCGTGGGAACGGAGTGTAGAGAAAAGGGGACTCAAGTAGTGGTATTTCGTGGGCCGTGCGTCGTGGAGCTATGACCCCGCACTGGCCCGGCAACCGGCCATACCTTTTCCCGCCGCTGTGCTACCGTAGGTGCGCCGCATTTGGCCATAGATTGCAGCCTCTATGCTTTGTCCAATTGGCAATGGGTTGTACCAACCCGCCATATACTTCTAGCGACCGGGGAGCGAGTTCATCAAAAATAGATACGACGGCTAACTGAGGAGTATTCAAAGAGGCATCGAGCATGCTGATGGATGCCGTCGTCTAACTACTATGCACAGTATGTGTAGAAAAGCCTTATTCTGCTTCAGCTTGTTCATACATACTTGAGCGCTATTCTGTCCAAGAGGGTAGCTTAGTTACCACTGCTCTTTCCTCGGTGATTTATATCGCCGTCACAGACCATCACTTAGTTAAGGAAACTCAAGTTTGGGGTTCGAGCGGCAAGTTCATCGCACGGCACAATTCAACACTATATAGAACATCAATTTAGCACAAACTCACAACGCCATCAGCCGGGCCGGTATGATACAAAGAAAACACCCTAGACCTTGATAGGGATGCAGGAGGGATTTTTTTACACATGGCGCATGTAGGAGGAAAAGAAAATACAATTTGACTCTTCCCTTTTTTTTTTGTTAGCTACTCAATTAACCTCCACACCGGCGGCAGAATACCGGTATCGTATATCCAACTTTGCTCGGCCTCAATCGCGCCCCCCTGCGCACGATGCTCCTCAGATGCTACCAAACCTATCATACATGTTTCATTCTTCCATCTGACCGTTCCATATTCCCTATAGGTCAGCTGTTTACAGTAAAACCCGGGTATCATAACGAAACTTACTTTATCAGCACTTTCTAAAACCAAACTCCTATCTTCAAAGACACAACTACCCAGTACCAAATCCCACATCTCGAGACACCGTTTTCCAGTATCGCATCTTGCAGCTGCAGTTTACGGAGCGGTATCAGTTGCCTGCGATACCCTCACTTGCTGTATTATTCGCATACTATGATAGCCAGCATTGCAGATTTCGGGTGGACTTAGTCTTACGATGTCATAGGTTGGAATGTTTTGTTACAAGTTGGGGGCGTAATGAGTGTAGTACTTTATGACTAGCAGTACGGTTTGATGCGTTGATGGACTTGTGAGGAAAGACTGGCCGCGTGATGTTGTCGTGTTTGTTCGTATGGAATACGTTGATGTTCTGACATAGATTGATCGCATCAAAGGGGATCTGTCCTGTTGCAGGGGCATCCCACTCGGGGGCGGAGGTTATTGATGGGATGAACAGGGGTTCGAAGTCCCCGTAGTATGGAGTTTGAATTTGGACTGCCGTATGGTCTTTATCACTGGGGGTTGTTTTATTTTTTTCCATTGCACAATGGATAGGTTGTGTATCTACCGTAGAGTGGTGGAGGTTTATGTCATGTTTGTTGCTGCGGCATGGGATTGATTTATCGGAGCTAGCGGGAATGGTGGGTTCACAAGCAGGTTGAAGGAGAGAAACCGGAGAGAGAGGATAGGAGGGACAACCACAGCGAGAAGTGAACTCACCGATGCGAATAGATTTTTCTCCTTGTCTTTATCGACCATCGTTTTCTTTTATCATTCGTGCATCTTCCGCCTTCAATTTTAAGACGATACTCTACTAGTTCCTGCTGTGCTGGCGGTGGTTGCCCACCCCCGGTTCCTTGGTTTGTTTTCCTACCCCTCTATCATTTCCTTTGTACTCCGAGCCTTTCAGCCCTTTTCACCTTTCTACCCGGAGCTGGAAAAAAATACATACGGTACCGGAACGAAGCTCATCGTTTCAGTACTCATAACTGTCGGGGGTAAATTTTTTTATTTAATTTGGTATATAAAGTTATAATTCTAGGAGAAGTTAAAAGCTTTGACACCTTGAGCCCCTATCCACCCCATCACTATCCCCCACCCCCGAGCATTTCACAGCTTTGTCTGAAATTCCAATCCACTTTGTGGATTTGGCCTGTTTGGGTCTTCTTGGGGAAGCAGTTTTTATGTTATGAGTCCTAGTGGGGGTGGTATTATAAGGTTTTTGCGCACTAGGCTGGATGAGGACACACACCGGCGGAAGGCGCGACTATCGTGAGGCGGATATTGTGGAGGAGATTCCCGAAGAAAATTCGGGAGACATAGTCAGCGCATGGGGAATAGCCACCGGAGACCTGCCTTGGATCATGTGCTAGCGGATATTTATTTTTCTAAGTCTGTGTTGGTTTTCCTTGATATCGGGGCAATCCTAGGAGAGTCGACGGTGTATCGTAGGCGACGAACCCTAAGCTCAATACCGTGCGGCACGAGAATGCATTAATATAGTGGCTTAGGGTAGGTAGAAAGCAGGTATCAGCCTGGGGCTTTGATGGGGGTCACACATCCACAATGGCCACTGTTGGTCGACGGGCTCTGTCGCGTGTTGGAGGTTGAGATAAGAGCAACATCTTAAGTTCGTCCTGAAAATTTCCCTTCGATATTGACCTTATTGAGCTGCAGCCAAGGCCGTTGCCGCAGTGGTAAAGGAAACATCAGTTGTTCACTTGATCTACTTTACTTTTAGGAATATATCTTTCTGCTTGCTTTGGACTTTGTGCTAGCTTACTCTGCGATTGTAGAAACATGCTTTGCCCATCTTAGTCGCCCCCAGATCAGATATTTCCCCTTTGTGAATGTTTTTATTTCCGAAGGATACGCCTCAAATATCCTTCTATGCACCGGGTAACCTACGAGAATATTAGACCCCCGAGCTATCCAGGGTTACTTACAATAGGGCTCTTTAGCAAGTGTAAGAACGGTACATCTGCCAAATTGCTTATCAAGTACGAGTTTGCTATCTTAGGTATTGGAGAGAATGAAAGTACTGCACCAAATGGCAACGGGGATTGATGGCACGCAACCGTGTTCGCTTCTTCTTGTTTGCTAAACCAACAGTAATAGCAGGAGCATATATGGAGAACATAAGTAGCAGTCCTCAGCTTTCCATCGACCACCATTCTTATCCGCTTTCTTCTACACATGTGCCCCATCGCTTATTTACCCCCCGTGATAACAGAAGAAAGAAAAATTCTGTGTAATCCCTTAACAGGGGGGTTGCTTCACAAGGACTCCCTCTCTCCCACCCCTTTAGTACAATGCTGTGTTGGACGGATGTGCTTGTCTTTGTTGGTTGCGGGAGTGGGAAGGGTGGGAAGGGTGGGAAGGGTTGTTCAGGAGATTCGCAGATGGTTCGGATACTGGGGATTGTTTAATAATAGATTATACTGACATGTATTTCCTTTGTTATCACGGGGGTGCACGGAGGGATAAGGGAATGTGGGGAAACACCGAGATAAGCGTGGTAATCCATGGAAGGATCAGGACGTGGTATTTGTGTTTTACTTGTGGTGGAGGTGATGGCACGGTCGTGTAGGCGAAGCTGATAGGAGAAGAATGTTGAGTTGTGTATTCTCTATGGAGGTCGCTAGCTACGGTTCACCTTAAGCAGTGAAAATAAGCAGTGAAAACTCTACATGCGTAAGCCTACACATCCGTTCATGTACTAGAACGTTCACCTGTCCACACTTCGGTGTTCCTCTATCACATATGCGCTTCCTATTGCCTGGGCTCCTCCCTGCTCCTAATACATACATCGTGCCACTACTGGGATTATTACACCAACTTATACATCTATCTTTACCATTTATTTAGTTTTAGAGGGAGTGTGAACGAGCGAATTAATGAAGAGCGAGTGGCGGAATTTACATTTCATATCTTTCTTATAAGGTGCCTAAGCTCCACTTGAATTCTCTTACTCTATCATCTACTTGCGGAGTACGACCCTCATATCCTCCACATTGATATGCCAGACCCTTGTTTTTCCCTGATCTCCACAGACTTCATACTTCCCTTTGACTGTCCATACTTCTCCCCGTCCACAAACTGAAACATCTTCCCGAACTTCCGAGCTCATGAAACAAAAGAAAACATAGCCGGAGCGTGCCGAGTAATAACATCAACTAATTTCCAAAAATGCAGAGCCTCCTGGCTTGCCCACTGGGCTACGCTACGCATCTATCTTCTGAGTTGTCGTGCTTGCAGCAACTTTGATTGAGATGGAAAATGGTAATATCAATCGCAGAGATTGTCTGGGTTTTATGCCACCTATAGTGCCTTACCTATGGGTAGTTAACCTCTCCCCCACCATCATATATCAATGGTGCCTTACCATTACCCCCCAACTCATCGAGGCACCGTATCCCTCACCGGACATCCCTAGATTAGGGTTTAGCACACATTATAATGGAACATTCAATACTCTCTGATCTTACCTCCATAGTCCTCCTTTTGAACCCATCTCCCAAAAACACCGGGTTCCTCATCAGGGGTGTCTGGAAAAAGGTCTTCCTTCAAACCATCCTGTGAACGGCCTCGTACCTGTCAAAATAGAGGTCCCGAGAGGCCAGTCCGTATTCGGGCGAGGCGTCGGAAGCATTCGAATCCCCACCCGGCTCTATGCGGGACATCTCCTAACCAACCAAGATGGCCGAAGGGGAGTGTGAAGCATCCAGATCCCGACGGGCGGCAACGCGTTATTGACACAATGATCCCTCGGGATATCACTAGAAGTTGATGAGGCGTTGGATGCACGGTCACCGAATACCAACCCATCCGGGTACTCCCTAGATGCCGAAGACTCGGCGTCTGAATCGTAGGCTCTGATGAACTCACCACAGGTGCCGGGTGGTTCGGCGAGGGGCGAAGGAGGAGAAGCTGCGGAGACAGAAGAGGAGCACGAGTGAAGGGGAAAAGAGGGACGGGAAATCATTACTAGAGCAGGGTGCTGCCGGTCAGTGGAGGGTTGAGCAGTTGTTGGGTGGAGCTCGGGCTAGAATGGTTCCAGCGGGCATGGCGCTGGTAGACTCTGACGAGTCTATTACCTCGTTATCCAGATACATTGTAACTGGGGTTAGCACGATATTATGATAATTTTATACCTGGGAGTAAAGTAAGCCATGGTGTTGATTAACAAAAATGAAAACACACCGGGATCTGAGTCTGGTTGCATCAAGACTTAGTTTGTGTGCGAGTATAACATTGGTGGTATTATAGGATTCAAATTACTCTCCTCTCGTTATTTTCTTTGTGCGAGACGTAACCACCTCTCCCCATGCAGCATCCTCTCTCACCCCTTCCTCCTCCACTTGTCATATTATCTTCTCTATACTAGGAATTTTTTTATTTTCCTCCACAGAATCCACTGAGACCCAATCCTCAAACCATTGCAATAAATTTTTTCCCTAACTACGCACCTCCCGTCTTTGAATGGAAATTTCTGACTATAGTAAGAATAATGAAAAATGGACAAAATTCGGAGTCTATAAGCAGGAAGCAGAGACCAAACTAAACCTAAACACGGTATTGTTATGTGGAAGGAAGCGAATAATAAAATGCAGACTGAACATTCCCGTTGGAACTGCAAGAATAGCACATCCACATCCGACTCCGGACTGTGCTAGGATGAAACCGGGGTCCGGAGTGATGGGGAGGGGCAGCGGTGCTACAAGCCGGTCGTGCACTCTAGGGAGGGAAGTGGAAGTGGAAGTGGTATTGAGGAGGGGGGGGACGGCAGGCGGAGTATATAATGGTATCAGTAGGGTTTAGAGAAAGCAGCGACTAGTAGTTTTTGAGGGCGATAGGAAAGATTGTGTACTATTGAGGTTAAGTAGTGTTGGTGTTTGCGGATTTGCGGGCTTGCAGTAGCTTCACCACTCCTATATGGCTATTCTTGGCAGCCCGCGAGAGCGGTGTTCCGCCGCCATTGTCTGGCAAATCGGGGTTAACATCTTCCTGCCCTAACAGTAGCTTCACCACTCCCTCATGGCCATATGTGGCAGCCCACGAGAGCGGTGTTCCGCCGCCATTGTCTGGCAAATCGGGGTTAACATCTTCCCGCCCCAACAGTAGCTTCACCACTCCCTCATGGCCATATCTGGCAGCCCACAAGAACGGTGTTCGGCCGCCATTGTCTGGCATATCGGGATTAACATCTTCCCGCCCCAGCAGTAGTTTCACCACTCCCTCATGGCCATATCTGGCAGCCCACGAGAACGGTGTTACGCCGTCATTGTTTGGCATATCGGGATTAACATCTTCCCGCCCCAGAAGTAGTTTCACCACTCCCTCATGGCCATATGTGGCAGCCCACGAGAACGGTGTTCCGCCGTCATTGTCGGGCATATTGGGGTTAACATCTTCCCGCCCCAACAGTAGCTTCACCACTCTCTCATGGCCATATATGGCAGCCCACAAGAACGGTGTTCGACCGTCATTGTCTGGAATATCGGGGTTGGAATCTTCCCGCCCCAATAGTAGCTTCACCACTCCCTCATGGCCATATATGACAGCCCACCAGAACGGTGTTCCGCCGCCATTGCCTGGCATATCGGGGTTAACATCTTCCCGCCCCAGCAGTAGCTTCACCACTCCCTCATGGCCACATCCGGCAGCCCACCAGAACGGTGTTTGGCCGTCATTGTCTGGCATATCAGGGTTGACATCTTCCCGCCCTAACAGTAAATTCACTACCTCATGATGCCCCTTCTCGGAAGCCAACGAGAGTGGCGTGCGGCCGGCTTTATTGCGTGTGTTGGGGTTGATATCTTTCTGCCTCAATAGCAGCCTTACCACCGCCTCAGACCCATCTTCAGCAGCTGACAGGAGCAGCGTCTGGCCATTTTGCTTATTGATGTTGACATTTTCCTGTTTAATTAGCAAATTCACTACTCCCTCGTGCCCTATACTGGAAGCGCACAAGAGAGGCGTCCGGCCGTACCCGTCCACCGTATCGTGTTTGACGTCCTTCCTTCCCAATAGTAGCCTCACCACCCCTTCGTGCCCCTCTTCAGCAGCGAGCAAGATTGCCGTTTGGCCGTATTTGTCTTGCCTGTTGGGGTTGACATATCTCCTTCTCCGGACAATATTCACCACTCGAGGCGTCCTTCCCCACCAACCATCTGTTCCATCAGGTTTCGCAGTTGCCCACCTAAGAAGTAGTCCCATAATTCCCTCATGCCCCTTCCCAGCAGCCCATGATAGTGCCGCCCGACAAAAGTATCCGTCTGGTTTGTCGGGGTTGACAGTCTGCTGCTCTAACAGGAGCCTTGCTACTCCCTCTTGTCCACATATGGTAGCCCATATGAGTGGTGTAATACCAAGAAAATCCCTTTCATCGAGATCATAATTTGGCTGATCTATGAGAGTAGTTGCGATTTTAGCAATGCCGAAAACTGATGCACAATGCAGTCCGGTAAACCCGGTCAGGGGGCCGTTGGTGGGGATATCACGGCTATATCGACCAGTCTTCGATATGAGATCCACTAGGAGTATCCTAGTTGATATATGGCTTTCAATTTGACTGAAAAGCTGAAGCGCAAGTGATACCACATCTCTTGTGGCCTCTCTCTTGGCATGAACACCCCAAAATAATGAAGAATATTTGAGGAAGGGTGTTGACGGAGGTAGAGGAAAGAGTGTAGGCGGAATATCCTTAATGGTCTGAGAGTTGAGGTAAGTCAGGCAGGTTTTAGCCATTATTGAGTGAGTTGCGCCAAAGAGGTTGGGGCAAGTGTAAAGATAGTCCTGGAGGGTGAAGTGGATCAAGCGAATAGTTGAAGCCTCCCTATCGACGACGACGAGCCCCAGACAGCAGCTTAACAATGTCTCCACCGAAGGAATCATTTCAGCATCGAGATCCGTAGATCCTATCTCGACCGCTAGAGCGTGGAGAAGCTCATCGAGTTGCAATAGCCGCTCGGAATGCGAGATCCACATTAGTGCTGACATCCCCAGCCTCGCTTTCTCCCCACCTTGCTCTTTTATCCGATCGATAGTCGCCCCATAAACATCTTTCAAATCCAAGCCCTCGGTCATTGCCCTCAATCTTTGTCGCCTACTCCCGGCCGTGGTTTCCCCAAGGATAGCATCCATTGTTATTGAAATCAGCAGAAATCTAGATGTATCTATTAGTGGTGAATGTGGGGTGTGTTTTTCCATCATGTTGCTCACTTACGTTTCGGGAATATTCTCGGTAACGCTTTTGATGATTTCGTCCTCTAAGCCACTATCGTTCGCCCTTAGAGAGGTGTCCTTACTCAATCTCATCTGGATATATCCTACGATATCGTCGCCGTTGGGTTTTATGGACAAAACTGCCGCTCTCCCTCCAAGATGAGTCTCAATCTCGCCGCGGATGTGCTGCCTCCCGGTTAAGAATATTCGCGTTTTTGGGGACTTCTCGAGTATTTGTCTCAACGAATCCAGAACCTCCGGTCGATGACTTTCCACGCATTCATCTAGGGCATCAACACATATAAATGTCGGGTTTAAAGATGTGACAGTCTGCAGCATCTTCACAATTTCGGCCACCCGTAGCCCCCTTCCGCCGATCATCTTTTTGTAATCTTGAAATGTCTGACTTATCTCATCCGGGACCTTCTCCAACCCACCGACAATCTGTTTCAGTAGTGAGCCGAGTATGTTTGTTGGGGTCTGCTCTTCCCGCGCAGCAAAATCAACGTAGAAGCATGAGACAGTAATATTTCGCTCTCTAGCCGTATCGCATAACTTGTCCACCACCAGTGAGCTAGTACCGCTACATGTCAGTACCACTGCCTTTTGGTTATTCACTGTTCTCGAGTAGATTATCTCTCACCTCAAATAGGTCTTGCCGACACCGGGACCACCGCAACAAAATAAAATCGCATGATCTGGTTCCTCCCGCTGAGCGCCGTCGCACCACCTTTTAAATTCGTCTGTTTCCAGCAGCCATTCCCCGACGTTATCTGCCCTGCGGGCCCGAAGGTCCTGGTGTCGGATGCGGGGCTCTAGTGGTGAAAGCCATGTTAAGATTTCGGACCGATCTTCGATAAGGGCATAGTGATTAGACACATTCGATACATTCGACACATTGAAAGAGTTGATATTATCTGTGAATGATATAGACATTTTCGTTCTTTTCGTTGATTCTGGTGCTGGGGGCGCGGATTCCTTAGTTGGAGGGTTGATGATAGACCTGAAAACAGACGAAAAGCGGGGGCTACCGCCCAGCCCTGCACACTGCCCAGTATACGTACCGGGAGGAAGGCTTTGTTGCGACGTTTGTACAACACTGCAATCTTCGACTGGCTGGTGAAAACTAGCGGGTGACCATAAGGATTCGTAGTAGCTATTTTGTTAACGAAAAATTTCCGCCTGCCAAACACCCTTGTTTGTCACTGGTGGGCATTCGTCATGCCCCTGTCCTCATGGCCTGTACTGTACTAGTACTACACTACGATGCATACTGTTCCTATAATATTTCCCTGATCCCATTTGACCATCTTTTCTCATCTTTTCTCACCTTTTTTATGATCCTGCTCCCCCGATGCAATTGTTCCACCAGCTGCTCCACCTAGGTCTATCTCCCTTATTCTCCGGCAATATGCATAGGCTCAGCAGTAGAGCTACTGCAATATGAGGAAGAAACTTAATAAGGGAGCCCGCTGAGATACCCGTAAGAACTCGAATAATTGGACCCGAGGCAAAGACGTCCGAAATTCCCTCTCCTGGATAGGGGGGCGAGCGCACAGCGAAAACTGACCCCCTCAGCCCCTGCTTGAGACAAAATAAAAAGAAAAAAGAACCAGACCTTACCAGCAAAGGCAACTCCAACGTCCTAGCCTCGGGTCCAATTATTCG
>Ga0307513_10002415_pt1 | contig 25884 bp, 19 predicted proteins | sample 15_EM_MG_FD_202174 | JGI IMG/M metagenome (GOLD analysis project Ga0307513, IMG submission 202174) | Populus trichocarpa ectomycorrhiza microbial communities from riparian zone in the Pacific Northwest, United States - 15_EM | ecosystem: Host-associated > Plants > Roots > Unclassified | place...
CCCTGATCGCGCGCCTCCCGCCGGGGGGCGGGCTGTGCCATGCCGACCTTCACGCCGGCAACGTGATCATGACGGCGGATGGACCGAGACTCATCGACTGGACCGGTACGGTCCGCGCGCCCGCCGCCTATGACCTTGGGGTCTGGCACATTCTCCTTTCCGAGCTTGCGCCGGAAATCGTCGACGATCCGGAGCGGCCGCGCGCGGTCAATGCGGCCGTGCAGTCTGAGTACGCGCGGCTGGCCGGCGTGTCCCCCGCGGTGCTGACGGCGGCGGTGGAGCCCTGCCTGCCCATCGTCTGCGTCAGCGTTCTCCTCTCGGGAGCGTGGCCCGCCCAGCGGGAGCGGCTGATCCAGCGCGTCGAAGCGGCCCTGTGCTTGGAGGACTGATTTTCCCAGCCCCGCGCGCGAGCCGAGGTGGCCTGTTGAAGCGTGTTCTCGCGTGAAACGGGCCGCCTCGTCAGTGTCCTGTGTGGATGGCTCCCGCATTGCAAGTGGTGATGTGAGGCTTTGGCGTGGCGGTCGGATGCAGTCTTGTGTTCGACCTGTTCGCGCGGTCATGGACCCATGGCCTTGAGCGCCAGACTGCGGAGATCGTGCGGGTCTGAACCTAGTAGATCGCCCTGTTCTGGCTGAGGCCCTTCGAGGCGAGGCTGAAGCGCGGCTCGATCGGCGTAGTGGCGTCGAGCACGTGCGCCGCAACCCGGCGACCGACGGCCGGACCATGCTTGAACCCGTGACCAGACCCAGCGCCCACCAACCAAACGCGATCATGGCCGGGCGCCCGGTCGACCAGGAAGTCTCCGTTCGAGCTGTTCTCGTACTGGCAAACCCGTGCGTGGATCAGCGGGGCCCCGGCCAGGGCGGGAAACCGCTGGCTGAGGTAGGCGCGCGCGCGGGCGATCCCATCGGCGCCCACCTGGCGTGACTGGGTGTCTGGATCGACGATAGGGCCGTGGGCGTCGAATGCGAACTTGAAGCCTTGCCCTTCCAAGTCCGGAAAGCCGTAGACGATCTCGCCGCCGTTGAAGTCGGCCCAAACGGGCAAGGCGCCCGGGGAGAAGCGCGCGTCGCCGGCCGTTGCGCCGAAGTGGTAGACCTCCTGGCGCGTCGGAACGATGCGTCCGCCCAGAATTTGGGGGAACAGGGCCGGCAACCACGGGCCGCATGCGTAGACCAGGTTCCGTGCGCGCAAGCCCTCCGCCAGGCGATAGGCGTCGCCGTCGCGTTCGGGCGGCCCGGCCTTGAGTATACGAGCCTCCAGGCCCGCATCGCGAACCACCGCCCGGACGCCCCGGCCGGCGACCAGGGCCCCGGAACGGGTTTCCAAGAAGCCGGATTCGCTGTCGCGGAAGACGATCTGGGGATAGGCGTCGCGCAACGCCGCGAGGTCCAGGCGGCGGTGTTCGACCCGGTTCCGCTCGAGCCAAGCGAGGCTCTTGGCCATATACTCGTCCTGCGCGGGCGAGAACCAGAGGACGCCCAGCCGGTGAAGCACCGGCTCGCCCCGGCGCGCCGAGAGCGCGTCCCAGGCCTCCAGCGAGTCACGGGCCATCGTCGAATAGAGCGGATCGCCGCCGTAGCTCAGGCGAATGACCCGGCTCTCGCCGCCGGACGACGCGCGCGCATGGCCGACGCCATAGGCATCCACAAGGACGACGCTTGCCCCTGCGTTCCGCAGCGCCCAGGCGGTCCAGGCGCCGAAGACACCGGCGCCGATCACCGCCGCGTCGTAAATGCGCGGTTCGGAGGCCGCGCGCCCGGACGGCTTGGATTTCGCCGCCGCGCGGCTGGGCGCGCCCGCCGCGAGGCCGCCAGCCGCCACCGCGGACAAGGCCGCGCGTCGTGTCCAGCCCATGGCGATACGTTCCCGTGATCCGTGGAAAGGGTGGCAGAGCGACCGCAGGGGTTCAAGCCGCCCGCATCCGCCCCACCTCGGCGTCACTACGCTCCCCGTCGCGCGATCGGACGGATGAGGTTCTACAACCGCCGCCGCTTCGCGTCCCGGATCACCTCGCGGGCCGCATTGTGCCCCGGCGCGCCGGTGACCCCCCCGCCCGGATGGGTGCCGGCGCCGCACTGGTAGAGGCCGCGGATCGGGGTGCGGTAGTCGCCGGCGCCCAGCACCGGCCGCGCCGAGAACAGCTGATCCAGGGTGAGACGGCCGTGCATGATATCTCCGCCGACGAGGCCGAAGGTGCGTTCGAGGTCCAGGGGCGAGAGGACCTGGCGGGCGACCACCGACTTCGCGAAGCCGGGCGCGTGCCTGTCGACGGTGGCGATCATCAAGTCGGCGACTTCGTCGCGGACGGCGTCCCAGGCGCGGCCGTCGGGGAGCTCGGGCGCGACCTGCTGGCAGAAGAGGCTGGCGACGTGCTTGCCGGCGGGCGCCAGGCTGTCGTCGAGGGTCGAGGGGATCAGCATCTCGACGATGGGTTCCCTGGACCAGCCGTGGGCGCGGGCGTCGACGTAGGCGGCGTCCATGTAGGCAAGGCTGGGCGCAATGATGATCCCGGCGGTCAGATGGTCGCCGGCCTCGGGCTTCACCGTGAACCGGGGCAGTTCGGAGAGGGCCACGTTCATGCGGAAAGTGCCGGAACCGGAGCGGTACCGGGCGATGCGCTCGACGAAATCGGCAGGCTGGACAGCGGGATCGACCAGCTTCTGGAACAGGAGCTGGGGGTGGAGGTTGGAGATGACTGCGCGAGCCTTCAGCACCTCGCCGGCTTCGGTGACGACCCCGGTGGCGCGGCCCTTTTCGGTGAGTACTTCGGCGACCGCCGCATCGGTGCGGATCTCCACGCCGCGCTCGCGGCAGCAGGCGGCCATCGCCTGGGTGATCGCGCCCATGCCGCCGATGGCGTGGCCCCAGGCCCCCTTCTTGCCGTTTACCTCGCCGAAGACGTGGTGCAGCAGCACGTAGGCGGTGCCCGGCGTGTAGGGGCTGGCATAGGCGCCGACCACGCCGTCGAAGCCGTATGCGGCCTTGATGGGCTCGCTCTCGAACCAGCCGTCCAGCCAGTCTCCGGCGGACTGTGAGAAGAGGGCCAGCAGGTCGCGCTTGGCGGTGAGGTCGAGCTTGGAGAGCCGACGGCCGAGGACGGCGCTCTTGAGCAGTTCGGGGATCGCCTCGGCCAGGCCGCCCTCGACCACGTTAGGCGGCGTCACCAGGACGAGGTCGCGCAGCACGTCGGCGATGGCGTCGAGGCGGGCGCCATAGGCGTCGAGGCGCTCGGCGTCGCGGGCGGAGAAGCGGGCGACCTCGGACTTCGTGCGGCCCTCGCCGACGCAGAAGTGGTCTCCGTCCAGCGGCAGGAAGTTGGCCATTTTCCGCTCGACGACCTTGAAGCCGTGGCGGTGCAGCTCAAGATCGCGGATGACCGTCGGGTTCAGCAGGGAGACGGTGTAGCTGGCCACCGAGTTCCGGAACCCTGGATGGAATTCCTCGGTGACCGCAGCCCCGCCGACCACGCCGCGGCGCTCGAGCACTGTCACCTTGAGACCCGCCGCCGCCAGGTAAGCCGCGCAGGTCAGGCCGTTGTGGCCGCCGCCGATGATGATCACGTCTGCACTCATGGCCGCCCCTCGCACGGCGGCGGCGCGCAGCGCAACCCTGCGCGCGTCGTCCCTCCGACGCGCCCTGGAGGATTTCTAAGCCAGCAGAGGGCGGCCCGAGCGTTCTCGGGCCGCCTTTCATCTTTAAGCGTGAACGCCCGTCAGTCCGAGGCGTCTGGGCCTAGTCGGCCTTCAGCCCTGCCGCGCGGAATATCCCAACCGCGTCGTCGACGGCCGCTTGCGACGGCGGCTCGGTCGCCGCCACTTTGTACTCAAGGCCGAGGCGCTCCCACTTGTAGCGGCCCATCTGGTGGAACGGGAGGATCTCGACCCGTTCGACCACGCCCAGCGAAGCCGCGAAGCCTGCCACCCGCCTCATCTCGTCCGGGTCGTCCGTGAGGCCGGGGACGAGGACGTAGCGCAACCACATGGGCCGTTTGAGCGCGGCGACCCGGCGACAGAAATCGAGCACCTTGGCGTTGTCGGCGCCCGTCACACGTCGGTGCTGCTCCGGCGTGAAGGCCTTCATGTCGAGAATGATCAGGTCGATGGTCGCGAGCTCTGCATCCGAAAGCCGTTCGCCGTAGACGCCGTTGGTCTCGATAGCCGTGTGGATGCCGAGGTCCTTGGCGGCGCGAAAGACCCTGGCGGCGAAGCGGTGCTGCATCAGCGGCTCGCCACCTGAAAGGGTGAAGCCGCCCCCCATAAGCTTCAGCCCCCTCACGTATTTCCGCAGTTCCTCGGTCGCCCGGGCCACCGTCACCGGCATTCCGTTGGAGAGCGTCCAGGTGTCCGGGTTGTGACAGAACTGGCAGCGGAACATGCACGAGGTGGTCCAGGCGACCAGGCGGATTCCCGGGCCATCGACGGCCGACCCCGTGGTGAAGGAGTGAAGGAAGCCCAGATCGCCGGTCTTCAGCGCAGAACGCACATCGACCTCCGGCACGGCCTTGCCGAGATCGACTCTGAGTTCGAACGGATTTGCAGCCTCGAGGGGCGGCTCCTCCGCAACGGTAGGTCCAGCCATATCAGCCTCCGTGGAACGTCCGGTTCACCACATCCATCTGCTGTTCGCGGGTCAGGCGGATGAAATTCACCGCGTAGCCGGACACCCGGATCGTGAGGTTGGGGTAGTTCTCCGGGTGGTCCATGGCGTCCATCAGCGTGTCGCGGTTCAGGACGTTGACGTTCATGTGGTAGCCGGTGGTGCCGAAGAAGGCGTCCAGGATCGCGGTCAGGTTGGTGATCCGGTCGTCCTCGGTGCGCCCGAGCCCGGTGGGCACGAGGGTCGTTGTGAGCGAGATCCCGTCGGCGGCGTCGCGATAGGGTATCTTGGCGACCGAGGCGGCCGAGGCATGGATGCCGTGGCTGTCGCGGCCGTGCATCGGGTTGGCGCCGGGCGCGAAGGGCTCGCCCAGGCGTCGCCCGTCCGGCGTATTCCCGGTCGCCTTGCCGTAGACCACGTTGGACGTGATGGTCAGCACCGACTGGGTGTGGAGCGCATTCCGGTACGTCGGGTACTTGCGTAGCTTCGACATGAAGGTCGACACCAGCCAGGCGGCCAACTGGTCCACCTGGTTGTCGTTGTTGCCGAAGGCCGGGAAATCTCCCTCGGTCACATAGTCGACGACGAGGCCGGTATCGTCGCGGATCACCTTCACCTTCGCGTACTTGATCGCCGACAGGCTGTCCGCGACCACCGACATGCCGGCGATCCCAAAGGCCATGGTCCTGAGCGGCGCATAGTCATGAAGCGCCATCTCGATCCGCTCATAGGCATACTTGTCGTGCATGTAGTGGATGACGTTCATGGCGCTCACATAGACGCCGGCGAGCCAGTCCATCGTCCGTTCGAACTTCTCGAGGACGTCGTCAAAGTCGAGATAGTCACCCTGAACCGGCTCCAGGCCCGGGATGACCTGTTTGCCGCTGACTTCGTCCCGGCCGCCGTTGATCGCATAGAGCATGCATTTGGCGAGATTGGCGCGGGCGCCGAAGAACTGCATCTGCTTGCCCATCTGCATGGGCGAGACGCAGCAGGCGATCGCCCCGTCGTCTCCCCAGGCGCGGCGCATGGTTTCATCGCTCTCGAACTGAATCGAGCTCGTGTCGATGGCGACCTTGGCTGCGAACCGACGGAAGGCTTCCGGAAGCTGCGGGGAATACCAGATCGTGAGGTTGGGCTCGGGCGCCGGCCCAAGGTTGTAGAGCGTGTGCAGGAACCGGAAGCTGGTCCTGGTCACCAGCGGCCGGCCGTCGTCGCCCATGCCGCCGATGGATTCCGTGACCCAGGTGGGGTCGCCTGCGAACAGGTCATCGTACTCGGGCGTGCGGAGGAACCGGACGATCCTGAGCTTGATGACGAAGTCGTCGACGATCTCCTGCGCCTGCTCTTCGGTCAGGAGCCCCGCCTGAATGTCGCGCTCGAAGTAGATGTCGAGGAAGGTCGACGTGCGGCCGAGCGACATGGCCGCGCCGTTCTGCTCCTTCACACCCGCCAGGTAGCCGAAGTAGAGCCACTGGACCGCTTCCTTGGCCGTCCGCGCCGGCTTCGAGATGTCGAAGCCATACTTCGCCGCCATCTCCTTCAGTTCGCCCAACGCGCGGGTCTGTTCGGCCAACTCCTCGCGGTCTCGGATGATCGCGTCGGTGGACCATTCGCGGTCGAGGGCCTTCTGTTCCTCCTTCTTCCGCGCGATGAGCCGATCCACGCCGTAGAGCGCGACCCGGCGATAGTCCCCGATGATCCGCCCGCGGCCGTAGGCGTCCGGAAGCCCGGTCAGGATATGCGAACTGCGGCAGCGGCGGATGTCGTCGGTATAGGCGTCGAAGACCGCGTCGTTGTGGGTCTTGCGGTGTTTGGTGAAGGTTTCGACCACCGCCGGGTCGGGCTCGTAGCCGTAGGTCTTCAGCGCCGTGAGAACCAGGCGGAAGCCGCCATTCGGCATGATCGCCCGCTTGAGCGGCGCGTCGGTCTGCAGGCCGACGATGACCTCGCGGTCCTTGTCGATATAGCCGGCGTCGTGCGCCGTTATCGAACTGGGGATCTGCGAGACGTCGAGCACGCTCGTCTTTCGCTCCTCGATGAAGAGGGCTTGTAGCTTTGCCCAGATCCCCTGGGTCCGCTCCGTCGGGCTCGCCAGGAACGCCTCGTCGCCGTAGTAGGGCGTGACGTTCTGCTGGATAAAGTCCCGGACGTTGATCTCCTTGACCCAGAGACCGGTCCGGAATTCGGACGCCGGGGCGCGTTCGTCGGGATTGGTCGGCCGCTCAACCACTTCACTTGCCATCCTATCCTCCATTTCCAGGCCGGACCGGTTCCGGCGTTCTGTCGGGTCCAATGATCGTCGGCGTCAGGTCGCCGGGACGGCCGCGGCCGGTCGGGTCGCGGTCCCGGTTTCCCGCAGGAACAGGGTCAGCACGAGCGCAAGGGCGACCCCGTAGAGCAGGGGCTGGAACGCCTCCTGGTAGTGGCTGAGATCGCGCGGTCCGCCCGCGCTGGCTTGCATCAGCAGTGATCCGAAAACCGGGCCGAGGAGCGCCGAGAAAGAGAAGTTGATGAAGTTGACGACGCCGGTCGCGGTCCCGCTGTGCTCGGGCCGGTTGGCTTCCTTGATCACCGTATAGGGGATCATGGCCGCCCCTGACGCGATCCCGGCGACGAGGCCAAGGCTGAAGGGTGGGAACACCCCCGTCGGACCGTAGAGAATGAAGGCGAGGCAGATCAGAAGGAGGGCCGCGCCGCCGATGATGACGGGTTTGCGCCGGCCGATCCGGTCGGAGAGCGCTCCAAGCAGCGGACACCCGATGATCCAGCCGAAGGGGACCGAGGCCGAGCGAAACACGGCCATGCCGTACGGCAGGTCGTGGCCCTCCTGCAGGAAGCGCACGCCCCACACCATGTCGAAGATCGTCGTCGGAATGAAGATGAGGCCAGCGATCAGGCCGCAGAGGATGGACTGCGGATTGCGGAACACGACCCCGATTGCGACCGCCGCCTCCTTCGCCCAATTGGCGCCGGGTCGGGCGGCCCCGGCCCCGGCCCCGGCGGCCGCCGGCGCGGCCTCGCGGCGGGGAATGAGGGCCAGCAAGAGCCCCGCGATGGCGAGACCGACGAACCCCATGGTGATCCAGAACTGGTTCCACTGCAGGCCGCCCGCGATGGCGGGGCCGACCGCGAACTGGCCAGCTGAGCCGCCCGCCATCCCGAACATCTGGGTCGCCCCGATCAGCGTCGCCGCATGCGAGGCCGGGAAGTGGGTGGTGGCGAGGTAGGCGGCGCCGATCAGCGCGAACACCCCGCCGGCGCCTTGAACGAAGCGACCGATACTGGCGATCGTGGGATCACCGGTCGCGAACATGAAGGCGCCCACGCCCATCATGGCCGCGCCCAACGGCACGACCTTGCGCGGGCCCAGCTGGTCCATCGCAACGCCGGCGACCAGGCTGAACGGCGCATAGGCGTAATAGAAGAGGCCTATCAGCGAGGCGAGCCCGACCGCCGTCAGTCCGAAGGCGTCCGTCAGCTGCGGCATCATCACAGCCGGCGCCGACCGCATCACATACTGGTAGAAGTAGTAGATCGATGTGATCAGCCAGGCGACGCCGGCCGCCCTTAGCGCGCCATTCCGTACCTGGTTGGCGGTCGTCATCCGCGACGCCTCAGCAGAGGGTCACGGAGACGGCGAGGCCGCCTTCAGATGTCTCCTTGTACTTCGAGTTCATCTCCTTGGCGGTGAGCGCCATCGCGGTGACCGTGGAGTCCAGGTCGACCCGTCGGTTCACGGGCACCTCGTTCTTGGCGATGAGGTAGCCGGTCCAGGCCTTCACGGCGCCGAACGCGCACCGCTCAATGCACGGAATCTGGACGAAGCCCGCCACAGGGTCGCACGTCATGCCAAGGTGATGCTCAAGCGCCCCCTCCGCGCCGTTCGCGGCGACCTGCGGAGGATCGTCATAGGCTTGGGCGATCAACGCCGCGCCCATCGCCGAGGCAACGCCGATCTCGGCCTGGCAGCCGCCTTCGGCTGCCGACAGGGTCGCATTGTGCTTGCAGAGGTAGCCGACGACGGCCGCCGCGAGCAGGCCGTTGCGAATCTTGTCATCCGAGAGCTTGGCGCCCGCGTCTCCGAGCGAATACACCACGGCCGGCAGCACGCCAGCCGAACCGCCGGTTGGCGCGGTGATGACCAGATGTCCCCGCGCGTTCTCTTCCGAACCCGCCAGGGCGTAGGCCGCGACGAGGCCGATGGCGCGCCGGGCCTCGCCTGGCTGCTTCTGGGCGCTGACGTAGACGTCATGCGCCTTGGTCTTCAGCTTGATCGGTCCGGGAAGGGTCGAGGTGGGCGCGTCCAGGCCGGTCTTCACCGTCGCGCGCATCGCGCCCATGATCTTGTCGAGGTGGGCGTTGACCTCAGCCTCGCTCTTGCCGGAGACCGACACCTCGTTGGCCATGGCCAGCTGAGCCAGCGAGATCTTGTCCCTCGCGCAGTGCGCCAGGACCTCTTTCATGGTCTCGTAAGGATACTTCGGCGCGCCCTTCTTGGGCGGCGTGTAGCCCTTCCACTCGATGAAGCCGCCGCCGACCGAATAGTACTCCTGCTCCAGGAGCACCTTGTCGCCGGCGAGCAGCTTGCAGGTCATCGTGTTGGGGTGCGGGAAATCACCCTTCGGAGCGTCGTAGACGATGTCCTTGAGCGAGGCGTTGATGCTCTTGCCGCCCAGCTTCACGGGGAACACCTGGTCCGGCTTGGCGGCGAGCTCGTCGAGGAAGGCCGGATCGACGGTCGCCGGCTCCTTGCCGACTATGCCGGCCAAGCATGCGCGCTCGGTGCCGTGTCCTTTGCCGGTCGCGCTGAGACTGCCGAACAGGTTCACCTTGAGCGCGGTGGCCTGGCTCAACTGCGCTTCCGGAAGCTTCGTGCAGCGCTGGTAGAAGTCGTAGGTGATGCGCATCGGGCCGATCGTGTGCGACGACGACGGGCCGGGCCCCACCTTGTAGAACTCCTCGACGGTGGTCATCACCGGCCCCTTGGACTTCCTTACCACATCCAGCGTGGGGCTCAGCGGGGGCGCCTTGGCCGGTGTTTGTGCGAACGCGGCGATGGGGGCGCCGGTAAGGGTCGCGATCGCCGCAGCCAGGCTGCTCCGCATCATGAACGCTCGCCGGTCAGAATTCGGAGGCGGATCTGAGAAATCCAGTTGGGGGACCACGTGCACGCGATCCAGATCGACCTTGGCGTTCATAGCTGCCCCGACACCCTTCGGCCCCGGCTCCTGGTTTCCTTTCCACATGCATATCGCCTCGCCCTCAGACGCTCATCGGGTGCGCTACTGAGGTGACTGCGAAATCGAACCCATTGTCTGCAGGCCCCGAGCTGGCCGTACACAGAGTATCGATGGGCCCTCCCGCATCTACCTGACAGCACTCTCCGGGTATGACCCGATCGGTTTGATAGGCTTCGTCTAGGTAATTTCTTACCTGAGCGAACCTGCTGGTCGGGGATTATCATGGGCGTCAATGGGACTCGGACTCCAAGGCAGATGCTGCGGGCATCGATGCTGATGTCTGCGGTTCTTGGCTCCCTCGGGGCGGTCGGGCTTGCGGCCCTCGCGCCGTCGCCAGCGTACGCCCAGGCGGGCGTCGCGCCAGATGCTGAAACCCTCCGGCAGATGCGTCAGGAACTGGATGCGCTCAAGGCTGCGGAAGCGGAGGCCAAGGCCGCCGAGCGGGCGCGCGCTCAACGTATCGATGCGCTGGCCCAGCAGCTGGCGCGGGCCAGCGGCGAAAAGGTCATTGCGACGCCTCCGCCCACCGAGATCGCGCAGGCCCCGCCCGCGTCCCCGCGAACCGGCGCAGGTGGTCCGAGCTTCGAAGTCTACGGGTTCGCCCAGGCCGACTATATTCAGGACTTCAAGCGGGTCGATCCCGACTGGGACGCGGCCTTGAGGCCTTCAAAGATCCCGACGACCGACGGCCAGTTCGGCGACGACGGTCAAAGCATCTTCAGCGTCAGGCAGTCGCGCTTCGGCGTGCAGGCGCGCCAGGAGATTGGCGGCAAGGACCTGTTCGTGAAGTTCGAGTTCGACCTGTTCGGGACCGGCGACGACGCGGGCCAGACGACGTTCCGGCTGCGCCATGCCTACGGTTCCTGGGGGCCGATCCTGGCCGGCCAGACCAACACCCTGTTCATGGACGGCGACACCTTCCCCAACACCGTAGAATACTGGGGTCCGGTGGGAATGGTCTTCGTACGCAATCCGCAGGTGCGCTACACCTTCGCGACGGGCGCCCACAAGTTCGCCGTCGCCATCGAAAAGCCCGGAAACGACATCGACACCGGCAATATCCGACAGCTCGACCCGGATCTCGGCGCGAACATCCGGGGCAATGAGAAGCTGCCCGATCTCACCGCGCAGTACCGGTATGAGGGCGGGTGGGGCCACGTTCAGTTGGCCGGACTGCTACGCAAGGTGGGCTACGAAACCGACGGCACGCCGGACAACGAACCCAAGGACTCGAAGATGGGCTGGGGGGTGAACCTCTCCTCGAACATCAAGACCTGGGACAAGGATGTGCTGCACCTCTCCGTGGTCTATGGCGAGGGCATAGCCAGCTACATGAACGACGGCGGGACGGACCTCGCTCCGAAAATCCGGAACCGGTCCGGCCCTCCGATACTGGGCGTGCCGCCGCCGGGACTCCTTGGCCCCAAGGCCGTGCCCTCACTTGGCGTGATGGCCTATTACGACCACTACTGGAGCGACCAGTGGAGCAGCTCATTCGGCTGGAGCATGCACAGGCAGGACAATACGTCGTTCCAGCAGGTCAACGCCTATCACAACGGCCAGTACGCTTCCGCCAACGTCCTCTTCACGCCTGACAAACGCATCCTTCTGGGCGCCGAGGCCCTTTGGGGTCAACGCGAGGACAATAACGGCAACAAAGGCGACGACGCGCGGGTGCAGTTCACCTTCAAATACAGCTTCTCCAGCAACGATTTCCTGCAATAGCGGTCGCGCAGATCGGCCAGCGGCGCCGGGTTCGCTTTTTCACGCCTTGGCTAGCAAAGCCGACGTGTGACGCGCGATCATGCCTTCCTCGTCTGTGGGGATGACCCACGCCGCCACGCGTGAAGACCCGGCGCTGATCCGTCCGGAGCCGCTCGCGTTGCGCGCCTCGTCCAGGTCCAGTCCCAGCCAGCGGCAGCCGGCGGCGATCTCAGCGCGGGTGGCGGCGTCGTGCTCGCCGATGCCTCCGGTCAGGACCAGGCCATCGATGCCGCCCAGCGCTGCCGCAAGGGCGCCGATCTCGCGGACGATCCGATATACGAACAGCGCGATGGCCTCGGCCGCTGCAGGCTCGCCGGAGGCGCGCAGGGTGCGCATGTCCGAGGAGATGCCCGACACGCCCAACAGCCCGGACTGGCGGTAGACCAGACTTTCGATGGCCCGGGCGTCCATGCCGTAGGCGTCCATCAGATAGATCAGCACGCCCGGATCGATCGCACCGCAACGCGTGCCCATGACGAGGCCGTCAACCGCGGTGAACCCCATCGTGGTTGCGACGCTGCGGCCCGCCTGCACGGCGCAAAGGCTGGCGCCGTTGCCGAGGTGGGCGATGACGACCTTGGCCTGCGCCAGGTCGGGCGAAAGCTCGGCCAGGCGTCCGGTGACGTACTCATAGGAGAGGCCGTGAAAGCCGTAGCGCCGAACGCCGGCGTCCGTGAACTTGCGCGGCAACGCGAACAACTGGGCCAGTGGCGGTTGGCTTCGATGGAACGCCGTGTCGAAGCAGGCGACCTGCGGCATCTGCGGGACCAGCTCGGCGATCGTTTCGATCGGACCAAGATTGTGAGGTTGATGGAGCGGCGCCAACGGGGCCAGCGCCGCGAGGTCCGCCATCACCTGCGGATCTGTCCGGATCGGAGCGGCGTATTTCATTCCTCCGTGCACGACCCGATGTCCTACCGCCAGGACCGGCTGGCCCTGAAGCAGGTCGTGGGCTGTCTCGAGCAGCACCTGGGTCGCCGCCCGATGGTCGAAGCCTTCCGCCGGCCAGCTCCGTTCGACCACGGGTTCGCCGCCGGCGTTGGCGATGCGCAGGCGGGGCGCAACGCCGATCTGTTCGATCTGTCCACGGAACAACGCACCCTGCGCCGTCTCGGCGTCATAGAGCGCGAGCTTGATACTCGACGAGCCGGCGTTGAGGACGGCGATGCATCCGCTCATGGTTCAGGCGCCTTCGGCTAGGACTACAGAGCGCCAGCCCACGGGGATGCTGCTGGCATGCGGGACCGTCAGGCGACGGCGGCGGCGGGGGTCGTGCGCCGGGCGGCTGCGACCATGACCGCGACCGCACAGGACGCGAGCCGGGTGAGCATGGCGTCGGCGCGGCTGGTCAGGATGATCGGCACGCGCGCGCCAAGCACGATGCCGGCCGCGTCGGCGCCGCTCAGGAACGACATGCTCTTCGCCAGCATGTTTCCCGACTCGAGGTCCGGCACGAGGAGCACGTTTGCGCGTCCGGCGACCGGGGATACGATCTTCTTGATCGCCGCGGCCTCCGGGCTGATGGCGTTGTCGAGCGCCAGCGGGCCATCAAGCATCGCGCCGGTGATCTGTCCGCGATCCGCCATCTTGCAGAGCGCCGCGGCCTCCAGGGTCGAGGGCACCTTCGGGTTGACGGTCTCCATCGCGCTGAGGATCGCGACGCGCACGTCGGTCCGGCCCATGGCGTGCGCCAGGTCGATCGCGTTCTGCACGATATGGACCTTGTCCTCCAAGGTCGGCGCGATGTTCACGGCGGCGTCGGTGATGATGAGGGCGTCCGGGTAGCCCGGCACGTCCATGATGAAGCAATGGCTGATCCGCCGTGCGGTGCGCAGGCCGCCGTCGCGAGACACCGCCGCCGCCATAAGCTCATCGGTGTGCAGGCTGCCCTTCATCAGCGCTTCGGCCCGGCCCGCGCGCACGAGCCCGACGGCTTTCGCCGCCGCGTCGTTACTGTGCTCCGCGTCAACAAGCTCGAGCGAGCTGATGTCGTGCCCGCCGCGCGTCGCGACGTCGCGAATGCGCGCCGCGGGGCCCACCAGGATCGGAACGATGAGCTTGAGGCGCGCCGCTTCAATGGCGCTGGCCAGCGAGACCTCGTCGCAGGGATGTGCGACAGCCGTGGTCACCGGCGTCTGGCGCTGGGCCCTCTCGACCAACCGCTCGAACTTCTCATGGCGATTGGCTTGAACTGGAATAGCCGCTTCAGACATCTGCCTCGTCCGCTCTCTGCTCGCCTCTTGGCCTCTCCTGAGCCGCGCGTCGACGCGACCGGGACGTGTCCCTGGCCGCATCGTCTTCTCTCGTGGTCTCAAGAGGCGGGAGGTCGAGGCGTCCATCCCGTCGCACCAAGACTAAGTGCGGCTCCACCACGCGATAATCAGGTCGAGACCTGAACCCGTGACGGTATGTCCTGCTGATACGGTTCAAGGGTTGACCGGGAACACGCTCCTTCCAGGCGTCAGGCGAGGCGGTGACGAACCGTCAGCGTGCTGATCTAAAATCAGGAACGCGACTGGCGAGAGGGACGGCAGAGCTCCTCCGGCGCCGGCCGTCAGGCGTGGGGAATGGGCTCGGGCGCGGGCCTCGGGTCCAGGATTGAGGCCGCCGGGGCTGCGCTGGTCGCCAACCTCGCGCCCGGGATCTTGAACTCGCACACAAGGCCGGACGGGCGCCAGTCGAGGTGGAGTTCCCCGTCCAGCTGCCGGACCGCGGCTTCCTCGATCAGCTTCATGCCGAACCCGCGGTCCTTCGGCGGACCTGCCGGCGGTCCGCCGATCTCAGTCCATCGCAGCAAGAGACCTGCGTCCGGCGTGCGGAACCACGCGACCTCGACACGACCCAAGTCGGTCGAGAAGGCCCCGTACTTGGCGGCGTTGGTCGCGAGTTCGTGCAACGCCATCGCCATCGCTTGAGCCATGGCCCCGCTCAAGGCGACGGGCGGACCGACGACAATGACATTGGCGTTTCCCTCGCCGGCATAGGGCTTGAGCTCCCTCTGGATCAGGCGTTCCAGGTCGGCCCCGCGCCACGCGCTCTCGGCGATCAGCGCATGCGCGTTCGCCAAAGCGTCGATCCGGCCGAGGATCGTCGCCCGCAGGTCGTGGACGGTCGCCGCCTTGCTGAGCCGCACCGTGGCCTGCGCAACGGCGAGCAGATTGTTGGCCCGATGGTCCACTTCGCGCGCCAGCAAGGCCAGCCGTTCCTCCGCCTGCTTGTGCTCCGTGATGTCGACGAGCACGCCGACCACGAGCGTCGGCGACCCCTGCGCGTCGCGTTGCACCTCAGCGCGGACCATGTGCCACCGCACATCCTCGTCCGGCCGGCGCCACCGATACTCGGTCTCGAAAAAGCATTCGCCTCGTTCGAGCACCGTCTGGAGGGCCGCCTCGATCCGCTCGGAATCGCCGGGCCAGACGCGCGACCTGAGTTCCTCGGCGGACGGATGCGCCGCCTCGGGATAGCCCAGAAAGCGATTGAGCTCGGCTGAGGGCTCCACGAGGTCGCTCCCGACATGGCGGTGGTAAACCGCCATCCGGCCCGCCTCGATGGCGACGCGGGCTTCAATATCGCGCAACCGCTCGGCGCGGCTCTGGGGGCGAGGGGAGGTCATCCGGCACGCCCCTTGCGCCGATTGCTGCGCTCGCCCCGCCAGGCGCCGTCGCCGCGGAGGTGATGGACGTCGCGCTGAGCTGGGTGGTTCCTCACCTCGCGGGCCTCGAAGGGACCTTCCGTTCCACGCCTAAGTCGTGATTTTACCGCCCCTTACGGCTATCGGTCGAGTCAAGCTGGCTCACGAGGCTGGGCGCCCGGCCTGGCGCGGACTCCCGCGACCGCTATGTCGTCGCCAGGTTGACGCCCCGTGCCTTCAGCTCTGCGACCATCGCAAACAACAGGTCGCTCTTGATTCCGAAGGCCTGGCGGGGCGAGGCGACGGCCGCAAGCGCCGTAAATTCCAACGCGCCGTTCGCCACGTTGGTGAGGTAGGCGCCGGGCTGGGGCTCGCGCAGGACACTCGGATGCTGGGCGAGCTGTTCCAGGAGCAGGCTCCGCACCTGCGCGGCGTCAGCGTCGTTGGCGACCCGCAACACGATCTTCACCTGACCGAGCGCGCCCCCGGGAGTCACGTTGCGCACCATCTTGGAGACCAGGTCGGAGTTGGGAACGATCAGCTTCGAGCGGTCGCCCATCTCGATCTCGGTGGAACGGATGTTGATGCGACGCACGTCGCCTTCCTGGTCGCCGATGGCGATGCGGTCGCCCACCTTGACCGGCCGCTCGGCCAACAGGATCAGGCCGGAGACGAAATTGCCGATCACCGCCTGCAGTCCGAACCCGATGCCGACAGACAGCGCGCTCGCGACCAGCGCGATATTGCTGAGGCTCAGGCCGAGATAGGCGCAGGCCGTGAGGAGGGCGATCAGGGCTCCCAGGTAGGTGAGCCCGGCGGTGATCGACGTTCGCACGCCCACGTCGATGCGCGTCCTGGGCAGGTATGTCGTCTCCATCCACCCACGGACAACCCGGGTGATCACCAGCCCGGTCGCGAAGACGGCCAGGCCGCCGAAGATCAAGCCCGGCGATATCGAGATCTGCCCGAGCTTGAACACCATCTCGGTGGACGTGGCCCGTGCAAGGATCTCCTGCGCGTTGCCCCCGAAAGGCGCCACGATCGCCATCCAGCCGAACACCATCAGACCCAGGCGCAGCACGCCCGAGAGCAGGACGCCCATCTGCTCGAGCGCCTGACCGGAAAGGCCGGTCGCCGTTGCGATCAGCCGACTGAGGCGGCGCCCAGGCGCAAACAGCGCATCGCACAGGTCGTCGACGAAGCGCATCAGCAGGAACAGGCTCGCCAGCACCGTGGCGATCCAGATCAGCTCGCGCATGACGAAGCTGGCGAACGCGACGTAGCCGGTCGTCACGGCGGTCAGGGCGGCGCCGAGCGACAGCCACGCGGCGACCGCGGCCAGCACCCAAGGCAGGTGCGACCTGGTGTCCTCGGCCCCTTCCTCGGTCGCCGGGGCGCTACGGGCCCAGACGAGAGCGCCGCCGATCGCAAGGATCTGGATGATCACGGCCACGCAACGGCTCGCTTCGGTCGCGGGCTGGCTGGCGCCGAGCATGACGCCGGCCTGCGACAGGAAGCTCGCCAGCCCCGCGGCGGCGCCGATGATCGCCGGGAACACCGCCAGGCGGTCGGCGAGGACATCGGAAACCGGCGCCAACCGCCAGCTCGCCCGGCCTGGCGCAAGCAGGCTGCGGCCGAGCGCGTCGATGATCGCGGCGTAGAACAAGGCGCCGATGAACGCCCGCGCCAGGTCGCGTCCGGCGGGCGTCAGCTGAGCGACGCCCGACAGGGCCGAGAGGAGCAGGAGCGCGGCCAGCGGCGGCGTCACGCCGCCGACGAGCGTCAACCACAGCGCCGGGGCGGATTTGCGGAGCGCCGAATCGGGGAGGTAGGCGATCGACCAACGTCGTCCCAGGCGGCCAAGGATGATCCGCGCCGGAACCAGCAGCATCAGGCCAAGGACTGCCAGGATCGCCGACTGGACCTGGGCTGCGCCGCGCGACGGCGCCGCCGGCCGGGCCTCAACCGAAACGGCGTCGCGGGCGCGCTCAAGGTCCTGCGGCAGGCTGGCGGCGAAGTCGCTCCAGAGCGCGACATCGAACGCCGATCGGTCATGCGCCCACAGCCGCGCGGAGAAGTTGCCCCGCAAGCGACGGGCCAGCGAGTCACTCAGCTGGCTCGCCTCCACGGACAGCAGGCGCGCCCGCTTGGAATTGTCCCCGAGTCGCTTCTGCTGCTTGAGGAGCCGGGCGCGCGCCTCGGCGACGTCCGGCGCTTCCGGCGCCTGGCCTGCCGCCGGCGCCGGTCCGAGTTCGGCCAGTCGCTCGCCGGCGTCGGCCAGGCGCGGCGTCAGGCTCGACAGGGCGTCGGCGAGCTCCGCCTGGATGGGTGCGATCGCCGCCTGCTGGGCCTGCAACGCCTCATCGTCGGCCGCGGCGTTCCGGGATGCGACCCGTATGGTCCGCAGGCGGGCTTGGTAGTCGTCGAGCCGCGCGTCCATGGCGGCGCCCGAGCGCGCAGCTCCGGCCGGCGCCGGGCTCTGACCCTGGCTCTGACCCTGGCTCTGACCCTGACCCTGGCTCTGCCCCCGGCTCTGCCCCTCGCTCTGGACCTGCGCGGACGTCGCGCCGGCGGCGGCCGCCATCAGCGCCACGACTGCAAAGGCCGTGAGGAGACGTTGGAAGATCGCCAATCTTCTTTGCCGCAACTCGCTACCCACCGTCTGAAGCGCCTCTCCACCTGCAAGAGTGGCCGGCAGACTCGGCGCCCTTGTCCGCGGCGCGAGCGGCAATGTTGTGGCGACTGTGGGGATGGATCTCGCGCTTCGAGGGGTCCGCTAGGATTCAAAGCCCAATTCGGCCTTCAACGCTTCGATATCGCGCCCAACCGTGGCGACGGCGAGCGTACGGCCATCCTTTCGGTAGCGGATTTCGGCGTCGTTCTGCTCGAGCGATCCTTCGATCAGCGGCGGGTCGAAGCCTTCCGCGTGGCCGACATAGCGGATGCTGGTCCCGTAGTGCGCGCTCCAGAAGAACGGCGCGTCGCAATAGGCGCGATCGTCACCCAGGATGGCCCGCGCGGCGTGCTGTCCCTGCCGTTCGGCATGCACCCAGTGTTCGACCCGGATCGATTGGCCTGAGCGGAAATCGGGAAAGCGCGCGATGTCGCCCACGGCGTACACGTCGGCGGCCTCGGTGCGCAGGCGCCGATCGACAAGGATACCGTTGCCGGTCGTCAAGCCCGCCGTCTGGGCCAGCGCCGTGCGTGGCCTCACCCCGGTTCCCGCGACAACGAAGTCCGCGTCGAGGGTTTCGCCGTTATCCAGCGTCAACTGTCCGCCGGCATAGCCTGTCGGTTTGCGACCGAGGTGGAACACGACCCCCTGCTGTTCGTGGAGGGATCGGATCCACCGGCCGAGTTCCTGGCCCATGACCTTCTCAAGGGGGGTCTCTTCCGGCGCGACGATCGCCACCTCAAGCCCGCGATGCCGAAGTGAGGCCGCGACTTCCAGACCGATGAAGCTCGCGCCGACGACCACGACGCGGCGGCCGCGTTCGCCCGCCTTGGCGATCGCATCCGCATCCTTCGTCGTTCGCAAGACATGGACGTTGGGCCCATCGAAGCCTGGGATCGGCAGCCGCTGCGGCTCGGAACCCGTGGCGAGGACGAGCGCGTCGTAGGGCAGGCTTTCGCCACTCTTCAGCTCCGCCGTCCGGGCCCCGAGGTCGAGGGCGGTGACTTCGGTGTTCAGCCGCAGATCGACATCGTTCAACGCGTACCAGGCGGGGTCCCGGAGCGGCATCCACTCGGCCGGCGCCTCGCCGGACAGGTAGTCCTTGGAGCAGTTGGGCCGGTCATAGGGCGCCTCGCTTTCGGTGCTGGCGATCGTCACGCCGCCGTCGAAACCGTGGCGACGCAGCATTTCGGCGGCCGCGAAACCCGCGGCGCCGCCGCCGGCGATGAGGACGCGCCTCGGCCCCGTGGCGATGTGCGTTCTTGAGGCGGGTTTGGGGCGTTCGGCCTGCGCCTGGACGAAGATCCGGCCGTCACGCTCCTCGACGATCCAGAGGCTGACCGGGTCGATGGCGGGCGCGCCGATCGCCTCGCCGGTGCGAAGGCAAAACCGCGCGTGATGCCAGGGACACCGAACCGTTTGCCCGACGATCAGCCCGTCGGCGAGGGGGCCCTGGTAGTGGGTGCATCTGGCGCCGATGGCGAAGATTGCGCCGTCGACGCGCGCGACCATCACCTCGTCCTCGCCCACAGAGCCGAGCAGAGTTCGACCCTCGGCGACGTCGGCGGCGGGTACGCCCCGGGTCAGGTCGGGAAGTGTCGCCTTTTCAGAGTCCACAGTCATCGCACTCTCGGCCTCCCTGAGTGATGCATTGAACGCTGCGGGGTATCGGGACACAAGCCGATGACCTAGCCTGGGCGCTTTACACTCGCGAACGGCAGGCGCGGACATGCTGACGGTTCATCATCTGGGGATTTCCCAATCCGAACGGATCGTGTGGCTGTGCGAGGAGCTGGGGCTCGATTACGAGCTCAAACGTTACGACCGACGAGCGGACAACCGCCTGGCGCCGGATGAGTACAAGGCGCTGCACCCGATGGGGATCGCCCCGGTGATCACGGACGGCGACCGCGTGCTGGGCGAGAGCGGGGCGATCTGCGACTACATCTGCCAACGCTACGGCGACGGGCGCCTCGCGCCAGGGGTGGACGATCCCGACTTCGCCGACCACCTGTTCTGGTTCCACTGGTCCAACGCGACCTTCATGACCACGCTGATGATGCAGCTGGTGTTGGGCGGCGGCGGGGAGGGCAATCCGGCGGCGGTGTTCGTGAACGACCGCAGCCGGCGCGCCTGGGCGATGATCGAGGCCAGGCTCGGCGAGGCGCCGTTCTTCGGCGGCGCGAACCTGACGACCGCCGACATCATGATGGTCTACTGCCTGACCACCAGCCGGGCGTTTCGCGGCAACTCGATCGAGGAATATCCCAACCTCAGGGCCTATCTTCAGCGGATCGGCGCGCGCCCCGCCTACCAGCGTGCAATGGCCAAGGCTGAGCCGGGCATGGCGCCGATGCTCGCCTGAGCGCTGCTGTATAGAGGTGACGGAGCGCGTGCTGGCCGCGCTCCAGGTTTGGCGGCCCGAGGCCTCAGTGCTGGGCGGCCGGCAGGCGCACGATGAGCCCGTCGAGATCCTCGGCGACCTTGATCTGACAGGCGAGGCGCGAGGTCTCCTGGACGCCCTCGGCGAAGTCCAGCATCGCGGCCTCCATGTCGTTGCGCCCGCCAAGCCGTTCGGCCCACGTGGGATCGACAAAGATGTGGCAGGTGGCGCAGGCGCAGGCTCCGCCGCAATCGGCGTCGATACCCGGCACATTGTTGGCGACGGCGCCCTGCATCAGGCTGACGCCGGATTGCAGGGTGACGCGGTGCTCGGCGCCGGTGTGTTCGACATAGGTGACGACAGGCATGACGGGTCCTTCTCGCGCCCGGCGCATGCGGCCCAGACGATGGCGGTTGACGGAATAGCTGGCGGTTGCGGCGCTAGGCTGGGATGCGCACGGGCAGGTTCAGGTAGCCCTTGATGAAGGGCGACGGCACGCGGTCGGGCTCGCCCACCACCTCGATCACCGGGAAGCGCTTGAGGATTTCTTCCCAGATGACCTTGAGCTGCAGTTCGGCGAGGCGGTTGCCCACGCAGCGGTGGATGCCGAAGCCGAAGGACATGTGCGTGCGCGGACGCTCACGGTCGACGATGTAGGCGTTCGGGTTCTCGATCACCTCGTCGTCGCGGTTGCCAGAGACGTACCACATGACGACCTTGTCGCCCTTTCGGATGGTCTTGCCCTGAAACTCGACGTCCTCCAGCGCCGTGCGGCGCATGTGGGCGAGCGGGGTCTGCCAGCGGATGGTCTCGGAGACCATCGAGGGGATCAGTTCGGGGTTGGCGCGCAGCTTGGCGTACTGGTCCGGGTTCTCGTTCAGCGCCACGATCGAACCGGAGATGGTGTTGCGGGTGGTGTCGTTGCCGCCGACGATCAGGAGGACCAGGTTCCCCAGGTATTCCTCGGGAGTCATGTTCCGGGTGGCGGGGTTGTGGGCCATCATCGAGACGAGGTCGCCCGTCGGCGGGGCGTTGACCCGTTCGTTCCAAAGCTCCGTGAAGGCCGCCAGGCACTCGAGGAGGATGGCGTACTTCGCTTCCTCGGTCTCAACGATCTGGCCCGGGCCCGGGATGGTCGAGGCGATGTCGGACCAGTAGGTCAGTTTGCGGCGCTGCTCGAACGGGAAGTCGAACAGGGTCGCGAGCATCTGGGTGGTCAGCTCGATGGACACCCGGTCCACCCAGTCGAATGTCTCGCCGCGGGGCAGCGCGTCGAGGATCTTGCCGGCCCGCTCGCGGATCAACGGCTCGAGCAGCTGCAGGTTCGTCGGCGAGACGGCGGGGGAGACCGCCTTGCGCTGCTCGTCGTGCTTTGGCGGGTCCATGGCGATGAACATCGGGAAGCGAAGATCGTCGCTCTGGTCGACGATGGCGATGCCGCCGAGGTGCGCCTCCGATGAGAACCGGTGGTGGTCCGTGTCGATCGCCATGATGTCGTTGTACTTGGTGATCGACCAGTAGGGGCCGAACATGCTGTCGGCGCAGTAGTGGACCGGATCCTCGCGGCGTAGGCGCTCGAAGTACGGCCAGTGGCTGTTGGTGCGCCACAGTTCCGGATTGCTGACGTCGATGCCGTCGAGCGGGATCGAGTTGGCGTGATCTGTCACGGACTTCGAAACGGAGCCGTCGGCCATGGTCGTGCCTCCCTGGGGCCTGCCTTCACGCAGGTCTGAAGCAGCAGTCTACGGCAGCGGCGGCGCGCAGGGGATGGCGTGGCGCGCCTTCCTCATGGCATTTTGCGCCACATGACCGGAAACGCGACCCTCGAGCAATTGCCGATGACGCTGGGTTATTTCCGGCTGATCCTGCGCTCCTTCGGCGACACGTCGGAGCACCGCGCGGCGATCCTGTCCGGGACGGGCGTGACCGAGGAAATGGCGCGCGATCGCTCGGCCGACATCAGCCTCTTCCAGCAGGTGCGCCAGGTCGAGAATGTCAGCGGATTGTTCGGGGAGGGCTGGGCGCTGCGGGCGCCGGAACTGTGGAATCCGTCCTCTCACGGTCCGCTGGGGGTCGCGGCCCTGGCGGCACCGGACATCGCCGGCATGATGGAGGTGATCACTCAGTTCAGCTACGTGCGGGCCCCGTTCTATGAGCTCTCGCTGCGCCGGGGCCAGACCTGGGGCCAACTGGACTACAATCTCACGGTCCCGATCGACGAACGGCTCTGGCGGCCGATGATCGAGATCTCGTTCGTCGGGACGCGAACCCTGTTCGCCTCGATGCTGGCCCGCCCGCCGGTAGAGGCGCAGTTCCTGTTCGCTTGCCCCGAGCCTGCCCACGCCGCGGAAGTCCGCGCCATACTCGGTGACAGCGTCGCCTATGACGCGCCGCGAAACGCCGTGCGATTTCCCAGCGCCTGGTTGGCGCTGGAGTCACCTTTTGCCGACAATGCCCTCTACGTCGCGGCGGTCAGCGAGCTGCAGGCGGCCGCCCAGCGGGTTTCCGTCCCGGTCGGCTTGCGCGGCCGGGTGGAGCGGCTCCTGAGCACGCTCCCCGCCGGCCGCCTGACCGCCGACGACACCGCGCGAGCCATGGGCGTATCGCGTCGGACACTGGTCCGGCGGCTGGCGGAAGCCGGGGTCGGCTATCGCCAACTTGCAGATGACGAAGTCCGCGGACGCGCCGAGCGGCTGCTCGCGAGCGGCGCTCTGAGCCGTGCGCAGATCGCCGAGGAGTTGGGCTACAAGGACCCCACCAGCTTCAGCCGCGCGTGCCGTCGCTGGTTTCGAGGTGGCCGCCCCCCGCCATCCTTCGTCGCAACGAAATAACCCATTCCAAATGTTCGCGGTTATCAAAATGGTGGGCGAGCTCCAAGGTTGCCTCCAGACGGCCGATCTCGCCTGCCGACCGCGGGAACGGCGACGCCTCAAACGGAGCGCTCCCATGGACCAGGCGATAAGGGCTGAGACCCGCGTACAGGGATGGACGGTGAAGCCTGCAGCTTTGGGCGGCGCGACGCCCACTCGCAGCGGCGAAAAGGCTGGGACGAAAGAGGCCCGGGTGAGCGTGGCGGGCGCTCCCGGGTCGCGGACGGCGCGCGCGACGGAACCCAAGACGTCGATACGGCGGACAGCGAAGGCGGCGCTGCGTGCTTTCGACGCCGACACCGTGCTGTTCGAACTGGGCGTCGCCAATCCCCAATGGCGTTATGACGGCCTGCGGCCGCAACTGCTGTTCACGTTCGACGCCGGCCACGCGGTCGCCGCCATCCAGGCCGTCCCCGCCCGGGACATTTCCTGTGCGCCTGGATCATTCGCGCTGCTGTCGCCTGGCATGCGCGTGCGCGTCAGCCACGCCACGCCTCTCGAAATCCTGGCTCTGACATTCGGCCCCGAGGCCCTGGTCAGCCGCGCCGACCCCAGTCCCGATATCGCCGCGATCGACGGCGAGGGTCCGATCCAGATCATCGATCAGGGCGTACGCGCCCTGGCCGCAGAGGTCCGCCGGGCGTTGATCGAGGAGCCTCGCCCCGATCGCGGATACATGGGCGCGCTCGGCAAGGCGATGCTGGTTCGCGCCCTGTCGGTGATGAATGAAGGTGCGTCGTCTCGCGTCCGAACGGCGCTCTCCCCCTTCAGGCTCCGCCGGATCATCGATCACATCGAAGCCAACCTGGACAGTCGGATCACGGTGCACGACCTGGCGGAGCAGGCTCAACTGAGCACCGCCCAATTCACCCGCGCCTTCCGCCAGGCCACGGGCGAGGCGCCGCACCGCTTCATCCTCCATCGGCGGATCGCCCGCGTCCGCGAGCTGCTGCGCGATCCGGCGCTCTGCCTGACGACCATCGCCTTCCGGGCCGGGTTCTCCAGCCACGCCCACATGTGCAGCGCCTTTCGGCGGCTGACGGGGTCAACGCCGGCGGCCTATCGCGCCCGCGTGGGCGCGTCTGCCCGGCTGACCCTGCGGCCGGTTTCGAGACTCACGCGGAGCAACTGAGCGCCTCTCGTCATGTACAGCAGCAAACCGGCGCTACTGGGGGTCATCGCGGCGATGACGCTTGTCGGTTGCTCGCGCGGGTCGGCGCTGTTCATGGACGTCCCCGCCGCGCCGGGTCCGCAGGTCACGGTGCTGGAACCCGACGCGCTGGTTGTCGACGGCCGCCAGGTCCGGCTGTCCAACGCCGCCGCGCCGCACCTCGCACCGCACGCCGGTTGCTGGGCCGAAGCCCTCGCGGCGCGTCAGGCGCGTCAAACCGTCCAGGCGGTTGTGGCCGGGGCTCGCGAAGTCACCGTCACCCGGACCGGCGGGACGGATGAATACAACCGCAGTCTCGCCCGCGTCACGGTGGACGGCGTTGACCTGGGTCAGACGCTGCTGGATGACGGACTGGCCGCCTTGCCGGGGAAGGCGCCGTTCGACTGGTGCGGCCCCCTGAGCACCAATCTTGCCCGCGGGCCCAGGTTCCCGGCGTCGGCCCGCCTGGCCTCAGAGTGACTTCAGGAGGCTGCGCATCCAGGCGACCGGCGGTTCCGCGAGCCGATCCCTGCGGTAGAGCAGGGTCGCTTCCGTCCGGAGACCCGACGGGGACGTGACCAGTCGGAGCGCGCCGCTCCGACTCCAGTCGAGCGCCAGGCGGCGCGGCGCCAAGGCGACCATGTCCGAGGTCATCACGATGGCCAGCGCCGAATAGATGTCGGGGGTCACGACGCGGACCCGCCGCCGAAGCCCAAGCCTGGCCAGGTCCGTGTCGAGCTGGCCGGTGTCTTCCCAGCTCGGTCGCAGCGTGACGGCGGATGGTCCGGCTGCGGCGCGCGGGACGCCGACCACCACGTGCGCCGCCGCCATGATGGCTTCGAGCGTCGGCTGTCCCTGGGCGAGCGGATGGCCGGCGCGCACGATCCAGACCAACGCGTCGCCCCGCAACCGCTCACGGGCGAACCGCTCCGGCGCTGTCATGACGGCGCCGAGCACGAAATCCACCTCTCCCGCGTCCAGCCGTTGCGTCAGGTCCAGGGAGTCGCCGGAGACGTGCAACTGGGCGTTCGGCCCGTTTGCCAGCAGGCGCGCCGCCAGCGCCGGGATCAGCAGGGCGCAGGCGCTGGCGTCAGCAACCACGTGGACGTTTCGCTCACTGGTCGCCGGGTCGAAATGGATCGGCGCAAGGGCGCTTTGCAACTTGCCGAACGCCTCGTGCAGCGCCGGCGCGATCTCCAGCGCCCTGGGCGTCGGTTGCAGGCCCTGGGCGTTACGCTGAAAGAGGTCGTCGCCCAACGCGCGGCGCAGGCGGCCCAGCGCATGGCTCACCGCCGATTGCGTCAGGTCCAGTCGTGCGCCGGCCCGGGTGACGCTGCGTTCCTCCATGAGCACGCCCAGAACGCGGAGCAGGTTCAGGTCGATCGGGACGGATTGATGCGCCGCACGCAGACGGTTCCGCGGCTTTTGGCGGTCTGCGGCCGACGTCGTCGGCCCAGGGGGCGCACGGCGCGCCGGCATGGCGGTCAGTGGTCCGGCGTCCCGGTCCAGCCGCCCGCCGTCGCGACGAACAGCCGGGCGCTGTTGAGATACTGCTCCGTGCGGGCGTCGA
>Ga0307513_10002416_pt1 | contig 25883 bp, 54 predicted proteins | sample 15_EM_MG_FD_202174 | JGI IMG/M metagenome (GOLD analysis project Ga0307513, IMG submission 202174) | Populus trichocarpa ectomycorrhiza microbial communities from riparian zone in the Pacific Northwest, United States - 15_EM | ecosystem: Host-associated > Plants > Roots > Unclassified | place...
CGAGCACGGCCGCACCGTGCTCGGCCGCACCGTTCGGCGCTCCCCCGGCCGGTCTGTGATGGACCCGGACGCGATCGGTTCGATCGTGTGGCGCCTACCGTTCGTCGTGCCGCCGATGACAGCGAACGAAGCGCGCGACGGGCACTCCGGTCACTGGTCGAATCAGGCGAAGGCGAAGAAACTCGTCGCGGAGGCCGTGTACACGATCGCGAAGGCGAACCCGCCCACCCTGAACACGATCACGCGGTGCCGAGCGACGCTCACGTGGTATGCGGGCGACTACGGCCGGCGTGACTGCGGAGCCCTGTCGGTGATGATGAAAGCGTGTCTCGACGCGCTCTCACCGGGCCGAGCCGCGTACGTCACCACCCGCGGTGGCAAACGCAAGACGGTCCCGGCGACGCTCGGGCTCGGATTCATCCCGGACGACTCCGCGAACGTCGTCGTCTCCGAGACGCTCGCGATCGTGCAGGGTGACCGGGACCCGCGGATAGAGCTACGGCTCGACGTGCTTCCGCCGGAGGGGCCCCGCCGTGTCTTCGCCCGTGTCCCGTCGCGGCCGGCCGTACATGTTGAACCCGCCCACGTCGTGGACCCGGCGGCGAATCTCCGCCGGAGGAACGGTCGGCCGCGTCGGTAGTGCTACCGGCGCGGTGTCCGGCTCGTCGAAGTAGAACTCGACGTCGAGCAGATCCACGGGATCAATCCCGATCTGCATCACACCGCGCGAAAAGATCAGTTTGATCGTGCGGGCTCGGGTCCGGTTGGGGAACGTCGACCCGCGGTAGACGACATTTGACATGGAGTACGGCCGGCCGGTGTCAGGGTCTCGATACCGCACCACATACCGGGAGCCGCGTACGAGTTCGGGGAGCACACGGGGAAGCGTGAGGGCTCCCCGGCCGGTCCGCTGGCCGGGGAGTTGATCACGCGCCGGGTGGGGTCGTCTCGTCGTCCGCCGGTCGGTCGTACCGATAAGCGGCAACCTCTTCGTCGTCGAGCAGCGTGCACACCCGATGCCCGGACTGTTCGGCGCACCGCCACAGCCGGTAGGCGCCACGCTCGGCGAGCAGCGTAACCAAGTGGAGCCACCGTGCCGGCTCGCGCCGAGCCCCGGCCCGGAACACGTAGTCACCGGCCACGAGCGTGTTCCCGGGGCACGAGATCCGGCGGCCGGGCCGCGCGAGCGCCTTTCGCATTCCCTCGCGGGTATCGCCGAGCGCGGTCATCAGTCGAGCCACGTCTTCGTCAGCCGTCCGACGACGATCGCGACGAGCGCGTTCCGCTGTGGCCGGGAGAGTCCGCGCGCGTAGTCCATGAGCGGTTCGAGCGCACGTCCCAACGCATCGTCGCGCGCTTCGGCCCGCTCGATCGTAGCGACGCGGAGCATGGTCTCCGCCACTTCGTGGTCAGCGCGCAATGACATCCGGCGCTGCTCGTCCACCGTGTCTCCGGTGAACGGTGCGTTTTTGAGACCCCACACCGTGGTACGCGACCCGACGCGGCCAACCTTCACGCGGTACATGCCGCCGACGACACGGCCGGAACCGAGCGGAGCGTACGTCATCTCGCGATCGTTCGCGTCGAACCACCGGTGGTGACGCTTACCGTCACGGTCGGCGTACGAGCCGCCGAACACCCACACTTCATCCACGGCGTTTTCAAACGCCGGCTCTGTGGCTTCCTCCGTCTCCGTCACGGCTTGCACACCTCCGTTCCCCAAAATCCAGCAGCGTGTGTCACGCCGCGGATGCGGCAGTAACTGTCCATCTTCACCGTGACGTACTCGCCCGGGAAGATGACGAACGAGTATTCGGTATCGGTATAGCGCCACCCGGTCTCACCGGCGATAAAGTGAGCGTTGTACCAACCGCCCACGTGGACGGCGGGAGCGCGCTCCGAGCCTTCGCCGGCCGGGGAGAGCAGCGCGAGCACGAGTAGCAGCGTCTTCACTTCTCCGCCTTCGGCTTGCGCGTCGTGGCCGGGCGACGCTCGCGCGTGGCCTCCGCGCGGCCGTTCGTAGTGACGCGCCAGTACCGGCCGGACCACGAGATCATGCCCTTCGTCTCCAGTGCGTTACGCACCTTGACGGCGGTTGTGCTGTCCGAAGCGGCGTTCAGGTATGCCGTGCGCTCGTCCGGGTTCATCCCGTTCGCTGCGGTCAGCATGTCGCGTTGTGGGTCGGTCAACTTCACGGCGGCTCGTGTGCTCATACCACGAGTCTACACGACGAGCGTGTAGAACCACAACGGATATGACGAAGCCCTGCGAGTAAGAGGCTCGCAGGGCTCCGGGTTCGTGCGATCAGTTCGACGGCTGTGCGTCGCTCGACGTGCTGTCTCCGGTCGGCTCGTTCGAGTCGTCAGGGGGCTCGGGGCTCGGCGCGGCCGGGGGCACCATGTCCGCGATCTCTTCGAGCGACGAGTTCCACGTCTCCTGACGAGCCGCGTCCGCGTCGCTCTCCTGCTCGCGGTCGACGAGTACCGCAGCGTCGATCTGCGCCGCCGTCGACGCGTTCGCCTCTTCGAGAGCGGTACGCAGCGCGTCCCGCTCCGTCGTCAGGGCTTCCTTGTCCGCGGTGAGCCCGGCGATCACGCTCGCCTGCGTGATCATCCCGTCCCGAACGACGCCGATCAGTTCTGCCTGCCGCGCGTCGGCGGCATCCTCCCGTACACCCATGATCGTAAAGATCCTTTCGAGATCATCGCGGACGTCGTCGGCATCCTGCCGCGACGAGATGCCCAACCACTCCAAGAGGTGCGACCAGAGCGACCGACGCGGACGGACAGTCGGGGTAATTGGATCAGGCACACCCGCAGCGTACGGGGCGAGAGCGTGTACACGCACCCGTCTACACGGTGAACGCAAAGCGGCCCCGATACCCGGGAGATGAGAGATCTCGGGTACCGGGGCCGCTGTCCCCCGACACGTCTCGCCGACTCCACACCGGCGAAGCGTGCGTCTTACTGACGGTTCGCTGCCGCCGCAGTAGTACCGGATCCGCGCCCACCGGGACCCGGACGGTTCTGGGCGAACGCGCGCACTTCGTCGAGCGAGTAGCCGCGCACACCGCGCACGGTCATCATGACGTGCTCGGGGCCGCGCTGATCTTCCGGCGCGTCGGGACGGCGCACGGTCCACTGAAAGTTCGGGCCGCTCAGTCCGCAGATCTCGCCGGCCGCAGCGGCGTTCCCGATCTCGACGACGGCCCCGTTGATCACTTCCTCCCACACCTGCGGGTGGAACAGGGGCGAGCCGCATCCGTCCTCCGCGCGCGCGGGTTTGTTGCAGCGGGCGCAGTTGGGCAGGCGGAACGCCTTGCGTGGTCCGTCGCACGGCTCTCCGGTGTCCTGTCGGAGGTGCTCGCGCGGGCGGTCGCCGCCGGGCACCGTGGGCGCGACGACGCGGTGGCACTCCTTGCACTCCACCTGAAACGGTGACGTGCTCTCGGCGGTATCGTTCATGACCCCTACTCTACACGCTCGGCGGGTAGTTCTCTAGGTGGGTACGACGGGCTCCGTCGTGGACACCGGTTCGTCTCGGACCGTCTCCGCCATCGCGAGCAGCCATGCCGGCGTCTCGCTCGCGTTGCGGAACGAGCGGTCGCGCGTCGGTGGCCCGTCCTTCGTCGCGGACGTCGGGAGCCCCACCACGCGGATCGGGAACGTGAGCGCACCGGGGCGTGCTGCACCGTTGCGGTTCTGCTCGGCGATGTACGTGAACACGATCCGGGCGACGGCGAACATGTCGCCGTGGCCGGTCGCGCGGAGCAACGGCACGTCGTCGCCTGCGATCGAGACCGTCACTGCCATGTGGATGTTGCGTGCCACGACTCGGCGGATCATCACAAGACGACCACGGTACGGGGGTCGGGCGGATCGAGCAGTGTGCGAGCGACCGACTCCACGACGTCGAGAGCCGGAGAGTCGAGCGTGCCGGCCGCGCGGTAGCAGCGGAGTTCGAGGGAGCGCAGCCGTACGAGTTCGGCGGCGATCATCCCGGGGTCGAAGTCGTCGCAGTTCTCGCAGCCGTTGACGAACAGCGGCGCGTGGTAGTGGCACGGGATCATGCGGAGTTGCTCGATCGTGTCGGTCACGGTCACGATGTCGTCGAGATCGGGTGGCTCGCCGTTATCCATGGTGTCGCGGAGCCGTTGCGCCGCGTCGCGTGAGGGGGAGTCCATACCACCAGCGTACACGCCGAGCGTGTACATGACGAGAGCCTCCGACGGCGAGCGTGGTCGCGCCGTCGGAGGCTCTCACGCGCCCCCGGGCGAGCGCTGGCACGCTCGCCCGGGAGAGACGATCAGATGGTCATCCGCATCGCGCACGGCATACCCGACTCGTCGTTCTCACCGCAGAGCGGGGCGCGACCCTGCTCGACCGTCTTGCGGCTCGTGCGCACGGTCGGCGCGGCCGGGTGATCCGGGCACGAAACCCGAACCCACCGGTTCGACTGCGCCCGCGGACCGCTGGAGATCTTCGGCTCGGGACCGCCGACCGGGACCAACTCCGGCTTAGGAACCCGGGTCAGGACCAACGACAGATCAATTGCGGAGTGCGGGTACGGGCCGAGATCGCCCGACTCCTCCGCGAGCAGCATGTACTCTGCGCCGCTCGCGCTGTCGGCGACGGTCGCCGTCATCCGGCCGACCAAGCCGATCTGCTCGGCGAGCGTCTTGAAGTCCTTGCCGTGCGACATCTCGGGATCGAGCGTCGCGTGAACCAACTCGTGCGCCAGGGTGGCGAGCACCTCCGACGCCTTCGCCAGGGTGGGCGAAATGAAGATGTGCGGGAACGAGTCTTCGGAGACCGTGCCGGACCAGCACGTAGCGAGGATCGCTGCGGTCTCCTGCGTCGCCCGGGACTGACCGACTCCCCAACCGACCGAAACGTGGATGCGCTCCGGGATGGTGTAACCCAACTGGGCGAAGAGCGGGCGGAAGTAGACCTCAATCGCCTTCTCTAACCACTGCTCGCGGGTGCGAGTGTCGGTGTGGGCGGTGTTGGGGGTCGGGCTGGACATTCGGTGCCTCCGTGTTGGGCGCTGCTCTTGCTGACACGGACTACTTTACACGCTCGGCGTGTAGAAACAAGGCGTGTACACGCAGTTCACTCGTACGGCGTAATAACTCCGGACGGCGTTCCGACGTCGTGCACCGTGTACACGGTCACGCCGCGACGAGCCCAATACCGGACGTACTCCCGCTCGCGTCGGCACGGGACGCACTGCCGGACGCCGGACGGCGCAATGTACGTGTTCTCCGGCGTGCGCGGATGATCGAACGCACAGTGTGTGCGGAGCCGCGGATCCATCGCACGGATGACGTTGCACGAGTAGCACGCCGGAACGAGATTCTCCGGGCGGTTGTCGAGCGTATCGCCGTTCACGTGGTCCGGGATCAGCCGCTCGTTACCGGTGGCGAACCACCGAACCGGCGTACCGCACCACGCACACGGAGAGTCGCTCCCGCCGAGCGCGTCCCATAGCACGAGCCGGTGTACGTACACGGCTTGCTTGCGGCCCGTCGCGAGCGGATGTCCGGTAATGCGGAGCCGCCGATACGGATGCACCTTGATCCCGCGGGCGCGCCGGAGCGTGGGGCACGTAGGGCAGTCCGGGCAACACGGGGCGCAGTCGTGCAGATCGCAGCACGCCGCATGCCCGCGGTGGGAGGAGCAGCACCGGGTGACGACACCGGTAGAGACGAGCCGCTTGCCGGCCGGCACGAGTTCAGGGGGGCCGGGCACAGCCGCGACGATACGGGCACGCTCGCGCTCGATCTCATGGCCGAGCGCGATAACGTCTGCCGTCGCTACCGCGATCGCGTAGTCAGTCGGGGCACTCGTCTCCGTGGTCATCTCTGTCACCCTCCGGGCGGCAAGATTTTAGGAACGATTCGATCGTTTCGACGCCGCCCCCGCGCAGCGTCCGGCATGCGTCTCGCTGGTCTTGGAAGTCGGCGAGCCCTTCGAACGTTTCGGCCCACACGTGCATGACGCATGCGGCGAACCGTAACGCTGACGTGTCCGTCCGGCAGACGTCGGCCGCGTGTTGAACCATGCGATCGAAGTCGTCGATCAGGTGGATCTGCATCCGGTCGTTCTCGTCTGTGGTGAGCCCGTACGCCGCGAACAGTTCGTCGAGTCGGCGTCCCCGGTCGTCCGGGTCAGCGAGTGACGGCATCTCGGGTTCGTCCACGCTGCGGAGTTTACACGCGGCTCGTGTTCGCAGCACCCGCCTTGACGGTCTACACGGCGAGCGTGTAGAGTTCCTCTCATGACGCAGCGCCCACCGTTCGCCGTCCCGCTCGAACACGTCGACTTCGTCGATCTGCTCGAAACACTCGATCGCACGGAGCAGAAGTGGGGGACCATCTTCCCCGGCTCACTCCGTCTCGACGACGGCATGTACGGCGGACGCGTGTTCGTCACCCGCCACGAGTCCGTCACCCAACACCGCATCGTGTACACGGCTCGCGTGATCGCGGTGACCGGACAGCGTGGCGGACTGCGACAACACCCCGTCGGACCGATGCACCGCACAGAGGACGAAGCGCGCGACTACGCCGCAGCGCTCGGCCACTTGTGCGTGGAAGGCGTCATCCCGATGGAACTCGACTTCGGCGACTTGCGCCGCATTGCCGCGCTCGTCCACTCGTACATGGAGACACCATGATCCGCTCCCGCACCGTGCCGACCCTGACACCCACGATCGACGTGCAGTGGGGTCGCACCGGAGACCTGTACATCCCCAACGCCACGACGGCCGCTCCGGTACCGGAGCCGGCACCTGCGGACGGAGACACCGTGACCAGCACGCCCGTCCCGAACCGACAGAGCATCTTCGCCTACGTCGGCCGTCCGATCGGGCGCGCGCTCGTCGTCGCCGGCCGTGCACTCGGTCGGATGATCCGGGAGTGGGTCCCGAAACTGCTCGCGATCCTCGGCGTCGCCGTCGTGTTCACCGCGGTAGGCGGACCCGCAGCCGTCGCGTCGTACCTGCACTCGATCCACATCGCGCAGCACTTCGGCGCCGATCCTCGGGTGGTCGACTATCTCCCGCTCACTACTGACGGCATGCTCGTCGCCGGACTCGTCCTCATGGGGATTCAGCGGTGGCGCAACGAACCCGTCCACATCTTCGCGTGGGTCGCGTTCGGGCTCGGCATGGTCGCCACGGTCGGCGCGAACATCGGCGCCTATCTGATCGCGATCCCGGTCGGGAAAGAGTGGGAGATCGGCGGGATCGTCGTCGCGTTCTGGCCTCCGGCCGCACTCGCGTTGACGCTCGAACTGGTCGCGATGACGGTCAACATCGCTCGCGGGAAGACGAGCCGCCCACCGCGCCGCAAGCCGGTACCGAAGCCGGTAACCGTGCCGGACACGTCGAAGACGAAGACGACGAAGACCAGCACGAGCAAGCCGAACACGAAGACGCCCAAGCCGGGCGCGCTCACCGACGAACAGATCATCGAAAAGGCTCGTGCCTACATGGCCGAGACCAACACGGCGGAGATGGTCCCCGGAACACTCCGGCGGCTGTACGGCATCGGAACGAGCCGGGCGGAGAAACTGGCCGCGCTCATCATGGGAGGCACGGCGTGAACAGCAGCACCGCACTCGGATACGCGATCATCGCGGCAGCCGCGAGCGTCATGATCGGACGATGGCTCGGCTTCGACAACAACACGGCGACCATATGGTATGTCGTACTCGTCGCGCCCGTTGCAATCGCAGCCGCGCTCATGTCGGCCGTACACGATGCGCTCGTATACCGCCGACGCGAACAGGGCCGCGAACACGCGGAACGCACCCGCGCCGCACAAGCCGATCACGCTGCAATGTGGCCTGACGACAACGGAGCCGGAACGGCGTCCGGGTACACGAAGGACGAAGGGGAATGACCATGGATAGAGGACGAGCCGGAGTGCCGGACCGCGCATTCACGCTGACCGCGGACGGGCTCCGCACACTCGACGAGCAGCGTGCAACCCGCGTGCACCCGCGGACCGACGTCCTGATCGGGGTGCCCTCCGAGGAACTCCCGCTCTCCGTCGTCGGGACCGCCGTGCGGATCACCGACCACGGCGAGCACGGCGGCGTGCAGATGACGTGCACCGTGCAGATGCACGGCGAGCCGGTACCGAGCACGCTCGTCGTGCACCTGCCGGATGAGGCACGTACGCTCATCGCGCAAGTGCTCGGCGGGATCCGACGGCCGGGCAGTACCACCACGCGGGGGGCCGACTCGTGAGGTGGGTCGGATGGATCGTGTGTACCGCCGTGGCGGTCGCTGCCGGAGTGGCCACGACATGGTGGCTCCGGGGCTTCGCGGCCCCGACCGCCGGGATCGAAGCACCGGACGTCGTGGGTCTCGTGGTGACCGTGGTGATCCTCGGGATCCTGCTGTGGATCGAGGGTCACCGGGACCGGCGACGTGGTTCGGGGGGTGCTTCTCGGCAACGCTGGTGATCTCTGTGATCATCAACGGAACGGATCCGAGCGTGAGCCCGGCGAGCATGGCGCTCGCCGGGTTCGTCGCGTTTTGCCTGGTCGCGCTCGTGACCCCCCGGGGGGCTGCGTGGGCCGCTCGCATCCGTACTACCCGTTCCGATACGTAGCGTCGCAGGTCAGATCCGTACGGAACGGATGCGAAGATCAAGAACGCATGAACGGCCGGAACGGGTGCGGAACGGGTGCTGGCACGGGTGCGGAACGGGTGGGCGGAACGGGTGTTGACGGTTTACACGGTGAGCGTGTAGAGTTCCTCATGTAGCGCCCACCAGCACCGGAGGAACGATCATCATGACTGCCGCCATCGCCACCGCGTCCGCCGCGAACGAGATCCGCCTTGCCGTCATGGCCGCCGAACTGGAGATCGACTCCACGGTGGACGCCGACGGGACATCGATCCTCTACGGCATCGCCACGAACCGCGACGGCGACACGATCGCCGAGATCGTCCGCTTCGAGACTGACCAGTGGGTGCCGGAGGGTCACGCGCCCCTGCCGCTCGTGCACGCGTGGAGGGTGTGGCGTGGCGTGCACGTCCGCCGGTACGCCGAGCAGAGCGACGCCGTGCGGGCGATCCTGCACGGCTCGTTCGGATGGTAGAGCCGGAGCCCGGCCGTGCAGACGACGAGTCTGCACGGCCCGACGACGAGCCGGACGAGCGTGCAGCGGCCATGCACCGGCACCCGGCCGGCCGTGCACTGCTCGTCGCCGAGATCGAGCAGTACCTACGCGACGCCATACCGGAGCAGAGAAAGAGCGAAGACGATGAACGAGACGACGATCCCGACGCGATTCCTTGACGCTCCGCGCGCGAAGTCGCACGGCGGCTTCCTCCACACCTGCAACGGCGACGTTGTTTCCGGGCTCCCATTCGGCCGGAAGGACACGGAGACGTGCGCGCGGTGTTGGGACATGGTGACGAACTCGGCGCCCGCACGAGCCGACCACGCGGCCGGCAGGCGCAATCTCGACGCGGAGCGCTCGGCCGAGATGCGGGCTCACTTCGCGTCGGAGCGGCACCGTTCCGGCGGGTGCGGGATCGTCTGCACGAAGTTCGATTGGTGATGAACGTTCGCACGGGTCAATGGGGGGCCCGTGCGACTTGCGGTCTACACGCTGAGCGTGTAGAGTCCTTCTCATGACCAACGCAGCGCCCACCGCATCGACAGTCACCTTCCTCGCACTCGTCCCCGAGTACTTCGGCCGCGATCTCCCGACATGCCCGGACGGCTCCGGTGACCTCTGGTGGGACGACGCGTCGTACGCCGCCTATCAGTCGTACGAGCCGGACTACCGGCCGGCGTTCATTCAGGATGCCGTCACCGACGATTTCTGCGACGGCGTGCCGACGTACTTCGACGGCCCCGCGTGCGCGCATCACCTTGCCGAAGCAATCGCCGACGACTGCCCGTTCTGATCCAACTGCCCACCACGAGCCCCCGGTACACGCCGGGGGCTCGTTCGATATCGAGTCACGTTCTTCGATTGACGTCTACACGCTGAGCGTGTAGCGTATGGGACATGACCAGCGCAGCGCCCACCACCACACTCCGCGCGGGAGACCGCGCCGTCGTCACCATCGGCATCGTCTCGTGGACCGGATTCGTTCCGGCCGGGACCGTCGTCACCATCGTGGAACTCGGCCCGGCCGCACTAGAAGACGGGCTCGACTACGCCGCCGAACTCGCGGACGGCCGCGCCGTTAGCTTCGCCGCTCGGGAACTGTCGCCCGTACCCGCCAAGAACTCCCGGAGAGCTACCATGACCACGGCGACGAACCTGCACCGCAACACCGACCGCGGCAACGCCGACTGCTACTGCCGTGCCGGAGCCGATCACGGCAACCTTCCGCAGGCGTCGCGCGAGATGGTCCTTCGCGCTCTCCTCCGCGGCCACAACGTCATGTACGTCAGTAACCGGTTCGGCACGCTCGTCGTGCCGGTCAACCTGAACGCCACATCGCGCGTGCGCAACGTGCTCCGTTCGTACTCGATCGAGACGGACGTTCACACGTCGGAGACTCCGGCCGGCCGTGGTCTGTTCGTGGGCGCGGAGGCGTTCAACCGGTAAGTCGTGTACACGGGCTCTTGTGCTCTACACGATGAGCGTGTAGAGTTCCTCTCATGAACAACAACTCAATCGAGATTCGCACCGCGCTTGCGGCCTTCGGCATCCCGTACCACGTGAGCCGCACCGCTAACGGCGACGTCGTCACCGCACCGACCGACGACAACGGCGAGAACGTCACCGTGGCTCTGTGGGCCGCTCGCGTGGATGCGATCGTTCTCCCGGCCGGAACCAACTGCGAGATCATCCCCGCCTAACACGAGACGAGCCCCCGGCCGGCAACGGCACGGGGGTTCTCGTGCGTTCAGGGGCCTATCGGCCGGCAGCGCGGTACAGATCCTCGACCATGTACCCGCGGCCCTTCCGCCCGCCGACGGTCCGCGGGTTCGTCGCGGTGAGCCCGGCGAACTTGCCGCGCATCGCGAGCCCCAATTTTCGGGCTGCTTCCGGCCGCTCGTCGCCGAGCACTTCCCGGGCCAGGGTCTCCGTGGACACCCACTCGGGGCGCTCGTCGAGCCCGTCAAGCCACGCGATGATCGCACGCAACGGCTGTGCAACGCCGCTCGTGTTAGCGGACGCCGGGCCTTCCTCGTCGCGCTTGCGGTCGATCTCGTCGGCTTCACGCTCCAACTGGTCGGCGAGTTGTTCGAGCCGTTCGAGATCGCCCGTGAAGTCGAGTTCGTCCCGGGGGTCGTCGCCGAACCCGTCCGGGTCGCCGGCCGGTGCGTTGTCGTCGAGCAGTCGCCGGAACGCGGTGTCGTCCCGGTCGTCCCATCCGGTGTCCGGCTCGGGGGTCATGTCGCCGCCTCCGGCGTCGGGGCGGTCGCTGCCGCCGGTGGGTGTGAGGTGGTCCGGGATATCGCTCGCGGCGTGTACACGGGGCTTCCGGTACTCGGGGTAGTCGTGCCCGTACGACGCAGCGGCAGCGACGAGCAGGGGGTGATGCTTCGCGTCCCATCGTTCGTCGAACCACTCGCGCCCCATGGCGTCGATGTCGGCTTCGTTGAGTTCGCCGACGTCGTACGACGCTTGCACCGCGAACGGCAGTACGTCCTCTTCGTCCAACTTCGCCATCTTGCCGCGCATCGCGCGCGACTTCTCGCCGAGCCCGCGTTGCAGGAACATCGCGTTATCGGCGAGTTGCGTCGTGTCCACGCCGTCGGGAAGCTTCGGGCACGTCGCCAAACCGTCGGAGAACGTCTCCGTCTCGAAGCACATCCGCACCGTCAGGTGCCGCTGCAACTCGTCGCCGTAGTTGCCGAGCCCATCGAACAGGCCAACCTGCGTCACGAGCACGAGCCCCAGGTTCGCCGACCGGGTGAGCGGCGCGATCTCGGCGATCAACTTACCGGCGGTCCACTCCTCACCCTCGAACGTGATCACTTGCCGCTTCGCCGTCAGGAACTTCGCTTCGTCGATGATCACGAGCACCGACGGCATGTCGGCAGACGCTTCGTGCTTCGACTTCAACAGCAGTCGGTGGTTACGGCTCCGCGCGAGTTTCAACACCCGCACGAGGAACCACAGGATCTCCCCGATGTCCTCACCGACGATCGTGTGGATCGGCGGGCGCTCGATCTGCCCCATGAGCCACGGGAACACCCACGGCCCGACGAGCGGGATCAACTTCTCCGACGCCGTGCACATGATCACGGTATCGGGCCGTCCATCCTTGTCCCGCGTCTCCAGCGCGCGAGCGATGATGTTGTTCACGCCGACCGACTTGCCGCCACCCATCACGCCCACCATGAGCGTGTTCCGCCCGCGAAGGATGACGTCCATGTCCATGCCGTCTTCGAACAGGCCGAGCCACACGGGGAAGTTGAACGACTTCGACGGCCGCGCCCGGTACTCGATCTTCTCCCGGAGCACGTGCTTCGTCGAGACGGTCAACAGCCACCGGTCCGCCGCGAGGGACTCTAGGATCACGTCGTTCTCTTCGAGCACCGTGCCGTCGTGCGCGCGCCAGTACACCGCGAGGTTGGTAGTGATCTGCGGAAGCTTGCTCGCGAGTTCCCCGTACGTCGGTCGCACCGCGTACGCCGGATCCGGCCCCATCTCCGTCGACCATCCCGCGCGCGTCTCCGAGTGGGAGTAGACCTTCACGTCCGCGCACTTCGACTGATCGAGGATCTGTCGCATCACGTTGTTACCGACGATCCCGGCCGTCGTCTCGAACAACCGCTCTGCTTGCGCCCGTGCGTGCCCCGGAGCGTGCGTGACGAGCACGGCGTACCACACACCCCCGAGAATGCCGATCGCGAGCAGGAGAGGCGTCTGGCGCCACGGGCTCGTGTACCCGGCGGCGATCAGCCACCCGGTGCACGCGACGGCGGCGAGACAGGACAACAGCGACGCCTGTTCCCGGAGCGCGTCGCCGTGGGTGCTCGCCGGCCACGCGTGCCGAGCCCGCCACACGCCGACGAACGCGGCCAGGATGCCGACGGGCAGGAGAAGCCACGGGGTGAACCCGCCGGGGACGCAGTCCGGTCCCTGGCCCGCGCAAGACTCGCGGGCCGACCATGCCGGCAGCCACCCGAGAGCCCACACGAGCATGACGAGCACGGCTGGAAGTGCCCATCGGATGTCGGGCTCCCACTGCTCGGCCGTCTCGTCGGCTTCCTGCTCTGCCACCCGCTATCCCCCGATCCGTGTACACGACTTGTGGTCTACACGATGAGCGTGTACAGTCCTACTCATGAACAACGCAGCCGCCCCCGCCCCCACCGCTTCGACGATCGTCCGTGACGAGTTCACGAACGCCGTGATCGCGACGCTCCCGTTCCGCGCCACGTACGGCACCATCGTTGGCGGTCTCCGCATGGTGGTGCAGGTCTCGCACGGCTCGACGTTCGTCAGCACCGCGGTTGCGCGCATCATCTGACCTCCGCTCCACCACGGGCCCCGGCGACTGCCGGGGCCCGTTTCGCGTCCCCTTACTTCGGAGGGTTCCTCGACACGTCCCACGCCTTGTCCTTCGCGCGCTGCGCTTGCATGCGTGCGATCCGGTCCATCACAGTCCGCTTCGCCGCCTGCAACGCCCGATCGACCGGCCCGGCCGCTTTCATCTGCATGTTCCCGATGTTGAGGAACACTTCCTGCGCAGCGGGCGGAAGGTCCACCGCGTCGACGCTGCGGGCACCCACGTTGCGGCAGAACTTGCCCATGGCTTCGAGCACGGACGGAAGGTGGTCCATCACCTCCACGACGGCCGTAGCGTTATCCGGCGAGAACTGCCGCTGTGCGGACGCGAGCGTCTCGATCAACTGTCGAGCCCACTGCGGTTGTGCGGTCCGCGCAACCGTCATCCGGGACGACGAGTCGCCCGTTCCCTTGCCCAGTACTGGCATGTCGTTACTCCCGCTCGGATTCGGTATCGCTGCGACGACCGGCGTCGCCGGCCGCATCGTTCCCGGGCCACCGGACGGTGACCCGCTTGTATCCGCTGGCCCACTGACCGGCACTGCCGGTGTGCTCGCCGGGCTCGGGGTCGACGGTGTGGAGTCGGAGCCACCATGGGGGGCCGGAGGTGTCCCCGGTGTCGTCATCGCCGTATCCCCGCGGAAGATCCGCCGCGCCCACCGGGGGAACCGGTGCGACCACTTCCGCTCCGCCTTCGGGAGCGCCCGCATCCGCGCGCTGTGCGCGTTCCACCGACGGATCCCCTTCACGAGCGGGTTCGTCGAGCGGTGCCAGTTGTACCGGCGCGCCCGCCACCGGCGCTGCCACGCCGCCTTGTGGTGGTACGACGGGCGCAGCGGGTTCCGCGTGAAGTGCTGGCCCCGACGCGGTGAAGAGCCCGATGATCGTGAACTCTGGCCACCCGGTGTCGACGTCGACGAGCCCGATCCTCCGCCGGAGCCGTTCCCACGGCCGCCACGTCGACGGCCGAACCAGTTGCGCGGGTTCCAACGGCCGCCCCGTCGGGTTGATCCACCTCCGCCGCTCCCGGTACCGGACCCACCGGAGCCACGGGGTCCCGAACCCCCGGAGCCGCCACCGCGTCCGCCGGATCCCCGAGACGACCGACGCCGCCAGTTCAGCGGGTTCAGCAAGCCACCGCGCCTTCCCCCGCCACCGGTCCCGCGCGAGCCGCCACGCGAGCCGCCTGCTCCCGAACCGGTAGAGCGTCCCTTTCCCTTCCCCTTGGGCTTCGCCGAGGATGATCCAGTTCCCCGAGAGCCCCCGAAAAGACGGCTGAACCATCCACCGACTTTCGATCCCCGTCCGCCACCACGGCCCGCGCGTGAGCGGGTACCCCGCGGGGAGCCGGAGCGCGAACCTCCGCGCCCGCTCGAACCACCACGAGACTTCCGCCCGAACGGCGACCCGGAACGCGACGTACGGCCGCTCGTACCCTTCCCCCGCCCACGGCCGGAACCCATGCCGAGCCCGGAACCGCGCTTGCGTGAACCGCTCCCGCGCGAGGCACCGCCCGCACGGCGCGAGCCCCCCATCCGGGAGCCAATCCCCCGGGACCCGGAAGCACCCGGGGCACGCCGGCCGCCCGTCCTCCCGCTCCGTTCTCGTCGCCATCCATACGCCTCTCGTCGCTCGCGTGTCTTCCGTTCCTGCCGCTTGCGCTTGCCTTCCGGCTTCCCCTTCGCGTCCGCAGCCGCTCGACGGCGAGCGGCCAGGATCGCGAACCCGACCACGGCGACCACAGCGAGGAAGATCAGGAGTGCGGTGGTGCCGAGCGTGGCGGCGATCGCGATGCCGGCCGCGATGACGGCGACGGCGACGAGCGCGAGCCGGGGCAGGGTCGGTGCCTTCGGCTTCGTCTTCGAGCCGTCCGGGTTCGTCGCCGGTGCGGGCGGCTTCCCGGTCGGCTGCTTCGCCGCCGTGCCGGTCGGTACCGGCGCTGTGGTGGTCATCCGATCCCCTGGAACGCGTTCACGATCCCGGACAGCGCGTTGACCAACTGCATACCGATCGCCGCGACGAGCGCGAAGATCGCGAAGCCGGTCGCCGCGATACCGATGATCAGAACCCGCATGATCCCCAACTCCCACGCGTTATACGCGAGGATCAGGAACGCGATCACTGCGATCGGGATACTCCCGCTCATCCGCTCGCCTCCCTCTTGACCAACGCCACACCGTGGTTTTCGCTACGCCCGTGCGCTCCCTGATCTCCGCGAGTGTGAGTCCGAGTGATGCGAGTTCCGCGATCACGTCGGGGAGCCGGGCCGTTGCTTCCTGCGTTCTCCGCGCGATCTCGCACAGTTGATCCACTCGCGCCGCTTCGGTGCTCTCGTCCAACGCCGCTCCCGGGTGGTTCGTCTATCTCCATGCCGGCTCCCTGCTGATCATGTGGGCGATCGCTCCGCCGTAACGAAGCGTGTACACACAGTCTACCGTCCCCTGTTCCAAAATGGAACGCGGGTGCGGTACGCTCATGTCCGCCCACCGGCTCCCCCGGAGACACCGTGACTTCACAGATGCCCGTCGTACGGCCGCGCGCCGATCGCGTGGACCGGCTCGCCCGCAGGATTCAGGGACCGCTGCTCGCGGTCGCTCTCGTGGGGCTCGGCCCGATGCTCGGAGCCGGGCTCGGCGTGCTGATCGGACCGCTCGACGCATTCCAACCGCTACGCGACGCGATCATGGGCGTGAACCGTAACCCGCCCACGCACGTGATCGTTGTAACCCCGTCCCCCCTACCTGTACCGCCCGACGTTGCTGCTTCGGGGAGCGAGCGCCGTCGGCCGCCGGTACGGGCCGTCGCTCCGGTCCCGCGAACACCGGGACCGGAGCGACGCGTCACGCCTTCCGTGACGCCGCAGTCTCCCACCACCACACAAGAGCCGGAACCCGCGGACACGACGTCGCCCGTCGCGTCCACGGCAACCGCACCCGCCACCACCACCGGTGGCAACGATGATCAGGAGGACGACGAATGAGCCGTACCGAAGAGACGTTCGAGGTGAAGGTGATCGACCGCGACGGAGCCGAGCAGATCGCCACGTCGCAGAACGAACTTGATCAGTTCATGCGCAACGGCGCCGTACTCGCCAACGCGAAGTCGTTCACGGAGCGGTACAACCGGGTCCGCGCACGACTGCTCGGCCGCACCCGGCACAGCGGCACCCGGCGACGGATGCGGCAGGAAGCGCAGCCGCACCCCTTCGGGATGCTGCACGACGAGAACGGCACCCCGTTCCGACGTCGTATCGAGCACCCCAACGCCACGCCGACCGAGCCGACACCGGTCGTCGCCACACGCGCACAGCGGCTCGCACAGTTCCGCGTCGAGAACCCCGGGGCCACGAAGGCGGAGTTTCGCGCGCACGAGCGGCGCTACGGGCGTGGCTGACTTCTGCCGGCGCTGCACCGCGGAGATGTTCGACGAGCCCGGATCGAGCGACTTCGACGGATGGCTGTACGGGATGCCCGGATGGAAGTGGGGGCTCTGCGAAGCCTGCGGAACGCACCGGTTCGACGACGCCGGGCGCTCGCAGTGCGCGGCGAACACGTTCACGCCGCTCGGCACCGCGTGCCCGGTGTGCGAAGCGGTGTGCGACGTGATCGACGACGCGAACGCGGCTCGCCGGCAGAGCGCGTCGCTCGTCGTGGCGATCACGCGGGAGATGGCCGCGCTCGCGCTGGACATGGCCGCGCTGGTGATACCCGGCCGATTGGGTCGAGACCGTGTACACGGGCTCGCCGTGCGGGCGCAGCCACGGGGGTTCGAGTGGTGATGATCGGATACGACGATCAAGGCCGAGAGCTGCATCCGCGATGGTCCACCGCCGTGTTCCTCATGACGCCGGGGATCGTGTACACGGGTCCGGGCGGATCGTTCGTCGGAGTGGTGCTCATGGCACTCGCCGGCATCGCGTTCGTTGCATCGATCACGCGCAACGGGGGCGAACCGACGTGATGGGATCCTCGCATCTCGCGATGGGAACAACGGCCGGCGCAGCGCTCGCGTCCGGGCTCGCATACGTGGGCGTTCCGGCGCACATGGCGATCGTCGCCGGTGGTGTCGCTGCCGCCGGTTCGCTCGCACCGGATCTCGATCACGTCAACGGGCGAGCCGTCGTCGGGAAGCGAGCCGCGCACGACGCCAAGTACGTGTCAACGCTCGTGCGATCGTTCGGAGGTCACCGGACGTGGACGCATGACCTGCGGTTGGGACCGCCGGTGTTCGCAGCCGTGACGCTCGTGCTGGCCGCGCTCGGGGGTGGCGACTTCCTGTCCTACTCGTGGGCGATCGCGCTCGGCATGTGGGTCGGGTGCGCGACGCATCTGTGGGGAGATGCGCGCACGATCTCCGGCATCCCCTTCGGCGACCGGAAGATCAACATCGGGCGGCCGATCCGCACGGGTTCGGACGCGGAGACCCGCCGTCGGATGTTGATCTATCGACCGCTTGCCGTGGCGTCGTGCATCGGTGCGCTATGGCTCATTCTGAAAGCCATGTAGCGCGCCATAGCGCACGCGTGTAGGCTATGGCGCATGGCCCGATTCAAGATCCGTTGCACCGGCACTCGCCCGCTGCTCATGCACAATGCCCGGCTCGCTGATCCGCTCGACGAAGTGGTCAAGGCGATGAAGCGGATCAGCGCGAAGCGCAAGAAGACCGATGAGGACTACGAGGAACTTGCCCGACTCGAACACGCGGGAGGCTTGTACATCGATCCCGACATCGGGCCGTACCTGCCGGGACAGAACGTCGAGCGTTGCCTACTCGACTCCGCGCGTATCAGCCGGGCGGGCAAGTCGATCGAACGCGGAGTCTTCATCACAACCGACGTCAACCCGATCGCGTACGTCGGGCCGCGCGACCGAGACGGATTATGGGCAGATCGGAACTTCCGGCATACCGCTCTCGCCCGCGTTCAGGCGAGCCGCATCGCGCGCACGCGGCCCGTGTTCCCTACGTGGATGGTGGAGGCGGAGGGCGATCTCGATACGTCGATCCTGTCGATCGAGTCGCTCGCCGAGATCGCGGTGACCGCGGGCGGCATGGTCGGGCTCGGCGACTGGCGCCCACGGTTCGGCCGGTTCACGGCGGAGATCGAGCGAGTCGACGCATGAGCCCGTTCACGCCGACAGGGGACCGGGCACGGTGGCGGATCTTGTACGACATGCTCGCCGAGCGCGACTCCGGCGACACGCTCACCTATGACGAGATGGTGACCGCGCTCGGACTGCACGCCGACGACCGCAACACGGCGCAACTGGCGATGCGCCGAGCGGCAGTGGAGTACGAACTCTCGCACAAGCGAGCAGTAAAAGCGGTGCCGAACGTTGGATACCGGATCGTCGACGCCGGAGAACATCTCGGACTGGCGCGCACCCATCAGGGTAAGGCGTCCCGGTCGGTCAAGCGCGGACTGTCGAAGGTGACGAACGTTGATCTGAACCGCATCGATGACCCGGAAGTACGGAAGGCGCTGGAACTCGCCGCAGCGGTGCTGTCTCATCAGGATGAGATGATGCGCCGCATGTCGATCAGGCAAGCGCACATGGAACGCGCGTTGAACACCGTATCTGAACGTACGGAAGAGAACGAGAAGCGTACAACGGCGCAGATCGAAGAACTACAGGAACGTCTGCGAGCGCTCGAACAGCGCTTGTAGCCGAACGTCGGGGCTCCGCATGGGCGTAGGCACCGCGGGGTATGGCATGGCTATGCCCGGCCCGGCGCGGCAAGGGAGCGATGGAGGGCGACTGGCAGGCACCCGGGTTCGAGCCCCGGGCGTCCACGCACGGCACGGCATGTCCGGCCCCGGCAAGTCGGGGCACGGCCCGGCTCGGCATGGCATGGGAAAATGGTTGGGCGACTGGCAGTCACCGGGGTTCGAGACCCTGGCGCCCGCGGGGCTGGTCCTGGCACGGACAGGCCTGGCTAGGTGGGGCGAGTCGCGGCAGGGGCACGCCGGGCCGGTAATGTCCGGTCCGGCGCGCATGCCGGGGCTACGATCCCCGGTCATGGACGAGCCGGAGCCGGACGAGCCGGACGAGACGCCTCCGTACGACCGACGAGCCGCTAGCGTCGCGGATGACTGCCTGGCGGCCGGTGTGTGGCCCGTACGCAGGCTCCCGCCCGACGTCGACGACGACTAGCGCTCGGATGAGCGGCGCGCGTAGGGCCGCTGCGAGAACTGCTCGCGCACGAACTGTGCCGCGATCACCACGACGTCGCTCGGGTCGCCGTGAAAGTCGATGACGCAGACGAACCCGTCCGCGCCACCGGCGAGCGGATCGAGCAGTTCGGCCACGATGACCGATGTGCCCGGCTCGCCGTCCGCAGCGTCGGTGAACACGGTCACGTGGTGCTCGGCGGAGTCCATCGACGCGATGGGCCGTTGCGCCCACGGGTAGCGGAGGCGTACCGCGTAGCGGGGGATCAGGTTCCATGGCGCATCCGGGCGGGTGAGATCGTGGCCGGGCACGACGTCCGTTGTCATGCCCACGAGTCTACACGGTGAGCGTGTACTATAGAAGTATGACTCTCCAGAGCGACCCGCAGACGTGGATGACGACCGAGCGGCTCCGGCAGCGCGGGATCACGGTGGACGTGCTCGACGACGCGAGCAAGGCAGTCGTGTCGGCCGTGCTGTCCGCCGTGGCCGATCTCGCTGCCGCAGTCACGCACGACGCGCTCGGGAAATCCGCGCTCGCCGTGGTGCTGCATGTGCTCGCGGACGTGCTCGACGTCGACGGCGGGTTCGTGGTGGTGTGCCCGGTGTGCGCAGCCGCGGTGCCGGGGATGACGCTCGAAGAGGATGGGCCGGTGCTGTCGGGCGGTCACTTCGCGCCGGGTGCGGACGCTGTGCCGGATCCGTCTCCGTGCGCGGGTATCGGCCGGCCGCCACTCGTGATCGAGTGATATAACGCCGAAACCTTCTCCACCATGGATTACATTACACGCCGAGCGTGTAGACCGTCAAGCGGTAAGGCGTGTGGTGTGCGACACACGTGTACACGCTTGACTCTACACGCCGAGCGTGTAGACTATGGGTATGACGAAGACGGAAACACTCACCGCAGCCGCCGCGATCCTCACCACCGCGGGCATCACGTTCACGAGCCGCCCGGTTATCGGCCGCGCGAACCCCATCATCGTTGCGACGTCGACAAACGAGGGTCTCGACGTCGTGTTCGCGCTCGCTCCGGCTGATCTCGGCGTGCGCGTCGCTCCGTGGGGCGGCTCCGGCGAGTGGGCCGATAAGTACACGGTTACCGCGATCTGATCTCCGCTCCCACGAGCCCCCGGCCCCGCAAGGGTACGGGGGCTCTTGACATGTACACGCCGAGCGTGTAGAGTTCTACACGGTGGAGAAGGTTTTGCGATCGCGACGTTATAGCGTGATCGGCACCACACGTGTACACCGTGCGAAAGGACTTGACTCTACACGCCGAGCGTGTAGACTACAGATATGAACAACGACGCAGCGCCCGCCACCCGCACCGCGATCACGCAGACGGACACGATCGCCCGGCTCCCGAAGAGCCGCCGGCCCGTCTACATGATCACCGACGCGGACGCTCGCATCACCGTCGGCCGGCAGAGCACGGTGCACCGCGGCTCCGTTGCCGTCGAGTACAACGCCTTCGACGAGCCGATCGGAACGAACGTCTTCGGCATCGCCTGCGGCTCGGACCGTCGCCGCGGTGGCCGCTCGTCGTTCACGAAGCAGTCCAAGCGGTACGACGTCGACTGCTCGAAGTGCATCGCGGCGGCGACGTCGTGAGGGCGCCCGAATTGCTGATGATCCTCGGGGGGTTCCTCGGGATCGTGGGCGGCTGCGTCGGCAGCATCCTGCTCGCGCCGGTGAGCCCCGTGTGGTCGCTCCCGCTCATGGTGCTCGGCGCAGTAGTGACGGGCCTGTTGGTCGGAGGTGCCGTCGGAGCCCGGATCGAGTTCGGGAAGTGGTGGTGGCAGTAACCGTCCGGCCGGTCGCTCGTTAGCAGATCACTAGACGTCCGCTCCCGCGGCGCAAGAGACCCCCCATATCGGGACAACCCCCGGTAAGGGGGTCTCTTGACGTTTACACGCTCATCGTGTAGGTTTACCCATGGTGGAGAAGGTTTCGCCGTTCGACTACTCGTCGATGATCAGCGGCCGGCCGGCGCACGCTGTACGGCGCGTAGCCGCCCCGCGCTGCGATCGTGACGGGGCTCGGCCACGATTTCTGTGTCCGCTCCCCACGGGCCTCATGAGGGCTCGGCGATCGCCCCGCCGAGCCTTCCAGTTAACACGCTCATCGTGTAGACTCGTGCTCATGCCCACGAAACGCAGCCTTGCCGATCTGCTCGCCGAATGGTGGCAGCGCATCACCGGCCGCCCGAACACGCCGGCCGAGATGCTCGACGACGAGTTGATAGACAACATGCGTACCGTTCTGATCGAACACCCGGACAACCTGCGACTCCGTACCGCACTGCTTGCGCTGCTCTCCGAGCCCGACTACGCGGCGATCCCGCAGGACGAACCCGACACCGACACCGACCGGTGACGTTCCGCAGGCGGCCCGCCGAGCCCGGACGCCGGCACCGTGCCGGCACGGACTTCGTGTCGGGCCGCTGTGCGGTATGCGCGGAGTGGTACCTACTGAACGTGCAGACGCAGCCGTGGGCCCGCGCACGGACGTGCTCGGAGACGTGCGCGAAGCGGCTCGCGAACCGCGACCGGAAGCCGGAGAACTGCCAGCACTGCGCAGTGTGGCAGGGATACCGGGACGAGCGACTACGCCAAGAGATCGCGTGGGATAACGGGTTCAACCCGGACGGCTCCGCGGGTGGGTTCCGAGACGAAGACGTCCGGTTGATCGGGTCGCGTGAGTGGATGGAACACGCGCAAGGGTGGGGAGAACCGAGCGAGTGAGCAAGATCCAATACGTGTGGATCGCCCGGCCGAACCTGACCATGCAGCACGTCATACGCCGTACGCGGCTCGCGTCGTCGCCGGCCGTCGTGGTCGTCGAGTGCGGCCGTCGGATCGCCGTCACCGGCACGCGCGGATGGGGACAGCAGGAGTCGCCGGAGCGGAAGTGCGAGACGTGCACGCGGGCCACACGAGCCCGTCGGGGCACGAGCAACCGCAACGTCCGCGGTTCGGCAGCGAACCGACGGGCCCGGCGCGTGTGGCTGCTCGTGACGTTCGGGGACGGTGTCAAGGCTCCGTGCTACCGGTGTGGGCGGCTGCTCGACATCATCACGCTGACGGTGGATCGGATCATTCCGGGGTGTCAGGGCGGAACGTACCGACGGGCGAATTGCCGCCCGGCGTGTTCTCCATGCAATACCGAGACCGGAGGCGCTACCCGTGGCACCGTGGCCGAATGACGATCACCTGCGGGTGGTGTTCCGGCGCTCGTGCTACGGATGCCGGCGCGGGCTCGGTCGGTGGGTGCGGTGGCACGAGTCGATGCATGGGCATCGGTGGACGTGGCAGTACCGGATCCGGTGGAACGGTGTCGTCGTGTCGATGCGCACGGACTTCGGTACGTTCGAACTCGCGTACGCGTCGATGGTGCGGACGGTGAAGCGGCTCGAAGCGGCGGACGTTATTCGCTTGACTCTACACGCCGAGCGTGTAGACTAGGGGCATGACCGAGACGCAGCGCCCCCTGACCGCCCGCGAGTTCGCCGCCGTGATCGTCGCAACGGTGATGCTCGTGATCGCAGCCGGTATCGCGACCAACACGAACCCCGTGGAGTACGCGTGGGAGTCCGTCGCGATGGTCGTCCGCGGAACGTGGGACGCGATCGTCTCGCTCGTCGCGAGCCTCTTCGCCTAACCGAAGGGAACGACCGTGAGCCTTGCCGAAATGCGCAGCGATCTTGCGGAGATGGAGTCGGAGTACGTCGAGCCGCACGAACGCGGCCCGCACGGAAAGGTGCTCGCCGAACAGCGAGCGATGATCTTCGCAGCCGAGCAGCACGCACAGTACGAGATGCGCCGTAACGGCGCCACATGACAGGAGGAGTGATGGAGAGGGAGTGGCGGGAGTTCGCCGCATGCCGGGGCACGGACCCGGAGGTGTTCTTTCCGCTCGACGAGACGAACCCGGCCCTGACGGCGCCCGCACGACGCGTCTGCGCCGGATGCCCGGTCGCCGTCGAGTGTCTGACGGACGTGCTCGTCACCGATCGCGCGCCGCACGTGGGGATCCGCGGCGGCATGACCGGGCCGGAGCGTGACGAACTGATCGCGACCGACGTCGGGACGCTGCTCGCGCGCCACCGGCTGACCGCGCACGAACGTCAGCCGAAGTCGAAGGCGAAGCGCTCACACGGGCAGGGGCCGAAGCCGATGCGTGCCGGCTTCGGCATCTGCCGGGGCTGCGAGACCACGCAGCCGCTCGGGTGTCCGGGTGACGTTCGGGTGCTCACGCACTACGTGAAGGGTCACCGGTGCATGGGCTCGCGCCGGTCTCCGTCGGAGAGGGTGGATGCATGAGGATGCCCAGCACATCGCGCGGGAAGGCTGCGCTCGTACAAGCGTGCCTCTCGGAACGGAAAATCCCGGAGCCGCTCGCCGTCGCACTTCGCGTGATCGTGGCGGAGTGTGATCGAATCGCGAACGATCCGTTCAACTATCCGGCGATCGCCCGTAATAACGCTGATGACGTTCTGACGGAACTCGCGGAGGCGTATATCACGATGGAGGTGCGGTGACCGAACAGCCCGCGGCGTGTACACGCCGCCACGGGCTGTTCGAGTGGTGCTCGTGCTGCGATCGGCCGGGGATCTACTACTTCGGGCCGAGGATCGACGACTATCCACATCGGACCGCACGGAACCGCGGGTACACGCGGGCGGAGACACTCGAACTCGTCCTAGAGGCGATCGAGCGCGACCACATGGACGGTTCGACGTTCACGACGTGGGGGCTCGCGGCCGGCATCTGGGGCGGACGCACATACGCGCCGCTGCGGTGGCTCGAACACATCGGGATCGTTGCGCGCGTGCCGAAGCTACCGAACCAACTGAACGAATGGTTTGTGGTGGGGGCGCGCGACTCCCCTACGGCCGCGCGACCCGCCTACCCTCTGGCCAACGACGCAGAGCGGGAGGCGTGACGCATGACCCGTGAGTGGATCGTGGACCCGTTCGAGGGGGAACCCGTCCCGGAGAGACGTCGTCGCCCGGGGTGGCAGCGTTACGCGATCCTCGTAGGGGTGGTGCTCGCGCTCGGCACGTTCGCCGGCATCCTGGCGGTGCTGCTCGTGCTCATCCTCACGGCGTACGTGGGTTCGTGATGCTGATCCACTGCTGTCGGGCCTGTCCATTCTGGACGGTCCACGCGCGGTAGATGGGGAGCCCGTTCGACCACCCGATGATCAGCATCGGTGCCGGGATGAACCGGGCGTAGTCGAGATCCTGGCGTGACGGCTCGGGGATCGATGTCACGTGCGAGTGGTACACGGCGATGAGCCGCGCCTTCGTGCGGTCGATGTCGCGCCACATCGCCACCACGTCTTCATCGGGCATGTGGAACTCGTGCCGGGGATCCCCGGCGACGTTGCGCATGCGGTGGGTCATCTGCTCGCCGGCCGTTTCGATGATGACTCCGCAGCACTCCCACGGCCGTGCCTGCGTTGCGTGCGCCGTCGCCGCCGCGAGCGCTTCCCGGGAGAGCCGCACGAATCAGAGCGTAGCGTGTACACGCCGCCGATACGGCTACCATGGTGGCCATGAAGGGCTCGATCGTCGTCGGTGCGCATGTGCTGCCGGTGGATGCTGTCGAGTTGATCGGCGGAACGGTGCGGATGCGCGTGATCGTGGTGGGTCCGATCGAGGGATGCGCCGCGGTGGGGTACACGCTGCACGGCTCGGACGGGCACGTGATCATGCATGTTCCTGACGTCGAGTTCGAGTGGCCGGAGCAGGGTCCGGGCGAGATGCTGTCGATCACGATCGATCTCGTCGAGCAGTGGAGTGCGGCAGACGTAGCCTAAGTACACGCTCATCGTGTAGACTACGAGGCATGGTCCCACGACGCCGCGCCCCATCGTTCGATCTCGCGGAACGCTCCGAAAAGGCGGAACTCCACTTCGAGGTAAGCGGCTTTCCCGCGCTCACCGTCGCCGGAGCGAGCCTCACCGTTCCGCCCGGCACACCGTTCGACGTGGAGACCGTCGTTGTCTACATGCGACGGTGGACGCAGTCCGATAAGGCACTCACGCCGTGGCGCGTCGAGCACGTCTCCGCCATCGGCCACGCGTCCGGATACAAGGCTCCATGCACCCGGTCCTACACGCTCGACGGCGAAGGGCTCGTGTACACGTGGCCGCTCGACACGCCGGAGTGGCTCGCCGACGAAGTGATGTACCGGCACGCG
>Ga0307513_10002417_pt1 | contig 25881 bp, 19 predicted proteins | sample 15_EM_MG_FD_202174 | JGI IMG/M metagenome (GOLD analysis project Ga0307513, IMG submission 202174) | Populus trichocarpa ectomycorrhiza microbial communities from riparian zone in the Pacific Northwest, United States - 15_EM | ecosystem: Host-associated > Plants > Roots > Unclassified | place...
CGTGGCTATTGTCACCCTGTGTTATTTGTACATCACAGTGAGGATGGCCCAATGGCGGGCGGATATTCGTAGAGAGATGGTCAACAGGTCCCGTGACGAGGACGCAGTTAAAAACGATTCCATGGTTGCATATGAAACGGTCAAGTACTTTAATGCTGAGGGCTACGAATTTTGCAGGTACAGAGATGCTGTCAGAGCCTATCAGGGGGCTGAGTACAAGGTTCTCTTTAGTTTGAACATTATGAATGTCACTCAAAACCTGGTTTTCACCATCGGGCTTGTTGTGGCTTGTTTCTTGAGTGCATGGCAAGTTTCGAACGGTGAAACATCAGTTGGAAGCTTCGTCTCCTTGCTAGCGTATCTTGCGTAGTTATAGGTTAGTATCATCACTCACAGAACTTCTATCATAACGATCGGTGTGCTGATTGAATAACCCAGGGCCCCTTGAACTTCTTTGGGACATTCCATCGAAGTATTCAGAGTTTCATGATCAATTCTGAGAGTATGCTGGAATTGGTGAGAAATCTTTTTTCCAGGTTCACAGACTTATACTGATCCAAATATTTCTTAATTTGCAGTTCAAGGAGCAGCCTACCGTTGTTGATGCGCCACACGCTGAGAAGCTTACTAAATGCGAGGGTGAAATTGCCTTCAAGGATGTGCACTTCTCTTATGATTCTCGGAAGCCGGCACTACGGGGGCTTGATTTTGGGGCTAAACCAGGAACTACTACTGCATTTGTCGGTGAGAGTGGTGGCGGCAAGACAACGGTTTTAAGGCTTCTTTTCAGATTTTATAACATCGAGGAGGGCAGTATAGAGGTTGACGGGGAGGCCCGAATGATGAACTCTTTCTGAAAATTATTATTATTACTGTGACGCACATTCTACTGTGCGGGGGGCTCTCTTTTTATTTGGATTTTCTATCCGTCAATTACAAATCCCCCCAGGATTTTATTGCTGGAAGTGTGGGCTTAGGATTAGCGAGGGGGGGAAAGGTATGTATAGAGGAATAGAGGGCGCGCAAAATGACCGATGTTTTTTCATTGTTAGGCCAATTTTCCAAGGCCTGAACAAGTATATTGCAGATATCCAAATAAGAAAGGAAATGAAGATACGAAATGAAATAAACCAACGCCAAAGGAAAAACACATGACTATCTCCTCCGGTTGGTTGTAGGTCTATTTGTTCCACTGTCGGAGGTTCTGGGGAGTTTGCCGCTGCCCTTGCCATGGGAGGTCGTTACCGCTAGTGTATCCCTTAGATGGCAATGAGGGCGCCTAGGGGTCCGGTTGGGGTGGTGGGTGGGAAATAAAAAACGCAAGGTGTAGGAAAGTAGAGGATGCGAGGTGTAGGAAGGATGGTTACCTTGAGAATGGGCGAGTTCGGAGGTTGTATATGAATGGGGGGGTACACGGACCCGGAGTCTATGAGCTATGACCCCGCACTGCCCCAGCAACCGGGTATACCTTTCTCCGCCCTCATCTGAGGCATCACCCCCGTTCCCCAAGTGCTATTCCCTCCGCTTGCCCAATTGGCAATGGGTTGTTCCAACCCACTATTTAATAAGTTCCAAACTCGAGGCGATTCTCCTCCCTTATTTGGGGGGTGCATTTTACACCCTTTGCGACTTCCAACAACTCTGGGTGAGCTTGGTAAGTTTACTAATGCTTTCCTAAGGGAACTAATTTATGAAGCGCTGCTATCTATGCTCTAGGGAAACTATGATTGCACTTTTAAATGTTTTTGTATTCCTAGGCATTCGCGCTCTACTTCATGGTGCCATGGTTATTGGCACCGATTTTGACCACCTGCTATGTAGGCAAAAGAAAACAAGGGACAAAATTGTTCAGCATATTATTTCCCCGGAACGTTGAATGGCTGCATGGCTCTGGCGATTCATAATACATCACTCGAACTATACCCCACTTCTCATTCCGCCGAGGCTGAGTTGGGCACGTGATCTTCGATTCCAGATGATTTTGAGGACTCCTCGACACAGGAGGTGAGAAGAATGTTCAAAGGAAAGCCTTAACCCTCCTCAAATCCTTAGCCAAAGAAGAAAAGAGAAGCCCTCAATTGCCCATCAAAATCGTTGGCAAATCTGAAGTGAAGATCAAGTGGCCAACTCAGCACTCTGCAACATGAGGAGTGCAAGATATCAGGGGTGGCACGCTGGCTGTGGTTGCTTAGTCATGGAGCTGTTTTGGTTGTCATTGGTAGTTGGTCTCTTGCCTCTTTCCTCTCTCCTAAATTACCCACATATCAGTTTTTTATCCTCTGGTAAACCAAATTAATTTCACTGGCCTTACCGTAACTCTTATTTCATCTTCCTTTTCTCTTTTGCTCTCGACTAAGCTACTCCTGGCACTTTCCGTACCCAATTAGCGGTCGCGTAAACGCTCCGTTCCGCCTACCGCTTACTGCCATCCTCGTTTCGTTTCCAACCACTCGAGTTATACATCGTTCGGATCATAGATGACTCAAAAAACATGGTATCACAGAGCAGTTTCTGGCGCCTAACGGGGCCTCCAAGCTAGCTGGAGTTTCATCAAAAGAAAGAAAAACATTTGATTTTTAGAAAATAGACTCTCCTCTACTCCGGACATCCAAAATAATTTTAATATCATAGATAACGGCAAGGCTGGTAGCACCCAGGTATCCTCCTACCCACTGCTCAAGTCTGTGCTGATGGCACCCGCCCTTCTCCATCCATTTCATCTGCGCTTAGTCACTGAGCCAAAGAACTTTGTCCGTGGACCGCTTCAAATCATGACTTTTTCTCGCAAGGGTAACATGGGCCGAACATACCTAGCACTGGATTGTTTTTTCTGGGAGTGCTGAGCCGGTACAGGGTCGGCTATGGCGGGAAGTTCGCCAGGAATCTGAGCTGCTGTGACCGACCGAGGCAGGTCTGATGCCAATTGCATGATGGGCCTTTCTAGAGGCTCAAGCGTAGTATTTGCGGGCGAAGAGATGATCTTGGGTTCCTCTGCTCTACGGGTAGGTCTGAGGCAACAGAGGACGTTGAGCCCAGGGCAAACGAACAGATTGAATATGACGCTCATTTGAAGATTAAACCGGGGTTTCGGGAGAATCGGTAATCCGAAGGATTTTGAGAGCTTATGTAGAGGGGGGGATTTTATTTTGAGGGGGGAAAAGAATCCCCACGTTTGGAGCAATAGATATAAGGCGAGAGTAATAGCGGAGCAAGGCTCAACTGTGGTCGTGCCCCTGTGCCCCGTACTGGTCACAGTGGGGCAGCATAGTTGCTTAAACTTAGGGTCTGTTTGGCGTGACAGCAAACCATGGTTTCCCAACCATAACTCGAAAATCCACTAGTCACGGCCATTGGAATTGGATTACTCGCCAATTCATAAAGTATGATATCCGAATATAAAGAAAGTCACTTAGAGCCGGGCCGGACGGCTATACCGTATTTGGGAATTTCCTTGCCCTCAAAGAAAGCACCTGGTAGCCATAAACTGTGTTGACTATACCGGATAATAAAACTCTCTTGGTGCTAGGTGGTTTTCTCTATATCCGGATACTTTATGAATTGGCGAGTATATAAGCAATTTAAAGGGCTATGGTTGGTTGGTTTTAGACCACGGGTTGCAGTCATGCTAAACAGCCCCTTAAGCTCTTTGATTCTACGAACTCTGTTTTTTGATCAAGTGAGTATCGGGTGAGATGGGTAAGAACAGAATACTGGAAAAACGATCATAGATATGGGTTTATGCCAAGATGTTATTTTCCTGTATCATACGCACCTGTTTTTACCTACTAGGATACATGAATCTGCCCCGAGGCGCACCATTTTGTATTGGTATAAGGTCCAGCGAGAAGTTATGGAACAGTTATTTAAGGTTAAGCAACCAAATGTATCCCCATCTGTCCCAGTTAATAGTTCCTACCCTTGTACGTATTTTGGGCGGGGGAGTGTCGGATCTTGGCCCGGCACTATAGCCGAAACCCCCCCGTAGAGTAAGCGGGTCGAAAAGTGCGAAACCTTCGGGAAGACCGAGTATGACCAGAGGAGGTGACCAAATGTTGAGTTCGTGGCCCCTGTTCGCACCATGAGTAAATCGCCGAACATAAATCCAAGCAGACTCCTACGTAACCCCTATGGCCTATAAATTACTCATGGGGGGGGCTTTATATGTTGTGTAAGTAACCAGAAGTAACATTCAGGTTAGAGGAAAGGTCCTATTTGCTAGTGTACTACCCTTGTCTTGTACTAGAGTACCAAAACAACTCCCCAGGTACCGTATACAGTATCCCAGAGGGTCGCGAGATTCTCGAGTTGCGAGAGTGGCGGCGCTCTCGGCCACTTGGCATGGATTTTCCCATGGTCAACCCTGCTTTTAAATTTTCTTTGATACCCCCTTCTTGTTTGCTCTTTGGATTGAAGTTTCGCTTTTGGGCTAAGCTTTGATTTAAGTGGAGGCATGTACCCGTTTTTATGCTACGACTTTCGCAACTCGAGAATCTCGCGACCCTCTGGGATACTGTACCGGTGATCCGGGGGAAACAAGGATACCCTGGCAGGGTCCAGAAGGCCTGACTGGGAGAGGAATTGCTCCAAGAAGTAATAGTATTTCGCATAATGAGCGCCGAAATTCAGAATTTCTTCTCTTTCGGCAGTTCGATTTCCTCTAAAGGGTTGCGGCTTTTAGCCACACCATGTCCAGGACAAGATATTCAATTGCTGCCCTTATCAGAGTATTCTAGTTCCACATGTACCGACGGTGTCACGGCACGATGATATAATAGATATCTGCCGACGGAGCCCTTGGCACTCTCCAATCTTCTCCCGGCACTTTTTCAAACGGTTTCACAGGGGATAGTGCAATACCAGTCAGGGTTAATCACAACAGCTACCGGTACTATTTGTCTTATTCGAGTAGAAGCTACAATTTGGGTCGGAGTGTAGTTGGTCATTTCTTCTTTTTTTGTTACTTATCTGGTTCCCTCACTAGGGAGTAGCGAGGTAGGTTAGTGAGGCACTTTTTGTTTTTTTATGATATAATACTTTTTTCTGTTTCGCGTCCCCTACGGTGGGAAGACACCTGCTCTAGCCATATGCCATGTATAAAAATTCCACATACGGCACATACATCCCTCACCCAATCTCGAACCTTCAATCCTGCTATATCTTCCTACCTTCCCTATTTATTCATTGGGAAATAGCGCTTTCAGTGATGCTATCGCCCGCTCGCCTATTCATAGAGCAGTTGGGAAGAGAGGGTACAAGATCGTCGAATTTGGGCGGAGAATGGCATTTACGCGTCTAGATACCTTATGGATCGACCAGCAGTCCCCCTCCTCTCCCTCCTCCTCAACCCCCTCACCCCTTCTCCGGGTCTCCAGTAACTCCCCTCTCCGCGCTTCCCACCGCGGCCAACCAGCTGCCCCTCCCTCACCCCCAGTCCCAATACCTCACTCCCGGCTCTCCCCCCAACTTTCATATCCCATATTCTCCCTTTCCGCCTTGTCCTGATCAAAACTTCTTTTGACCTCTTACCCTCTCTGATGGGGTGCTTATATCCGACGTAAGGCATCTAAGAATGGGGCAATGCTTTTTTCGCTGGTTGGGTGGTTGTGTGACGATAACCATATTTCAGATATTTATTTCCAGCAAGTGTGAAGCAGCCTTCGAAGCGTGTGACGGGTAGGAATCAGTAAGAGACATTTTTGTTACCCTGCTTTGACGAATTCACTTCTTTGCTTGCCAAGCACCCCTCATCTGTCAGCTGCCGGTTTTCGTCGTTCTCGCGTGGGAGAATATAGCTTCCAATTATTCATAATCGTATCTGAACAGTGACTAAAATTAGGTTAGGTGCTGGCGAAATCACCTTCGATACTAAGGTACCAAAGCTATAGGTATTAGCCACCGGACTGCGCTGTGCAGCTAGAAAGAACTAGAGAGAAGATTCCCAGGCAGACTGCCAAGGTGGGCAGGCTCTCGCGCCTTGCCCTCCCTCATATATCCGTGCGAGGAAGTATCGTACACCACCGCCCTTCCCCTCGGTAATCCCTGCAGCACGTGAGTGCGCTGCTGCACTGCCCGGGGTTAGGGGTTTGGCGGGCTCCCGAGATCCTATCATAGGTGGCTGGTATCCAGACTAGCGTGGCCACAGAGCTTCTGATGTGCCATCTAGACAGACACTTCCACAACTTTTTCAAGGAGTAATATACTAGACAAACTACGGACCGCTCCTGCTTTGGGAACTTGGGCTATCACAAAAACTAGAGTAATCGGACCTCATGTGGGCATTGGGGTTGTCTCTCGGGGTGGGGGTTGGTTGTGTTTTTCCTTTTTATTTGACCCGGCGGGGGGTTGAAGGAGAGGTTTTCTTTATGTTTTTCTCCTCTTAATACGATCTTAAGGAGGGAATCCTGCCCCCCCGCACGAGGCCCCTCTATTCTATTTTTACGGTGTTCCCTGGGTGTCAACGGAAAACCGTATCGTCGGCAGTTCTGGAGTCCTGCATCGCTGCTGTAGGAGAAAAGTACTGCACCAGCATGCCTAAGACATCTTCCAGGTATTATGGTAAGCAACGCACCAACTATTGACGCCCTAGTAGTTCATTACTGCTCCACAGACCTCCGTTCGGAGATCACTCGATTTTGAAGATCATGGATAATCACTCGCTATAGGGCCGAGACCCCATGCACCAATGCGCAATACCTGAGATGGAGGAGCGGCAATAGTAAACGGTCAAGATCCTTAATTGCGCCCCTATGAATAATAGGAGAGGTATATCCTAGCTATATAGTGAGGTGGTTTGAACTTGCCATTCCTACGGAGATCCCTCAGTACCCTCAACAAGAAATCAAGAAAACAAAGATCTTCGAGGAAATCATATAGGAAGAATAGGAACAATGAAAGAGAATATCTGCTGGTCATAGCGAGGATCTAATTTGAAAAGGGGTAGAGAACTGAAAAAGCATTTGAGAGGAGAAAGAAACATCATTCTAATATTTTTGACTAGCAATACGGGTATTCTTGAGAGTATCAGGCAATGAAAGCCGCCTATTGTTGAGTAGTGTCACAAGAGAGAGGGGCGGAAAGAGGTGATCAAAGCGAGCAAGTAACTTGAATTGCCTGCTGAGTAATTGCAAAGAGATTGAGCCGAGAAGTAAGAAAGAAGAAGTGAAAGGAAGAGGAGAGCTGAGGAGTGAAAAGAGGCGAGAAAAGAGGGTTAAGAATCAGGTGTATAAACAAGTAAGTGAAGCAGGAAGTCACCAGGTGTCACTCGTAACTGTAGAAGATGGAAGAGAACAAGTACGATTTCCGACACCTATTCCCTAGGGTGCACTACCCCCTAGTAACCTAACGACTTCCAATCACAATACTGGCTTGTCTCTCATCTCTTACTCAAGAACCTATTGCAAAATCCCATTGCAACCAATAGCAACTAGACTGCATAGAAAACGCGCTTCTTCTCCCTCTTCATCACTGTTACCGTAGCTATGAAGTGCGCGATATAAGCACTGAGTACGCAACAGACCTTCCACCCAGAAACATTTTCCGCCTCTTTGTCCATTTAGGCGTAGCTGGGCATTTTTTCCGTGTCAATTTCTACATATCCTTACAATAGTGATAAACGCCCATATAAGGGGAATATTGGGGGGTATCTGATTTTCTGGCATCAATCGGACCACCACGTCACCTTTGGGCCTTTTCCTGTGTTGGGCCCCTGTTACAAGGATCTGAAATACTGCGCAAGTAAGCGTAGTGACTACTAACCATGACCGGGGTGGACTTCGCCACTGGGATATCACCTGTGCTAGGTCTTATTGAACATAGTAACTTATATTTTAGTGTGCAATAATGTGATTCGATACTCTTCAATTACTGTTACGATAAACTCTGTGTACCGTAGTAAAACCTATTCGCACAAACCTCAAATGCGTCCGGCGACAGAACATGCCCCGGGCGCCGCCAATACTGTACTATAAGAGCTGGAATAATTGGGGATCTCACTAGGACTTCGAGTTGCCTCTCCCATGTTCGTTGAATCTATTTATCTCGACTGAGAGCTAAAAGGGGATCCTTTTGTTATGCTTTCTCTCCTTAATTTAAAGTGGGAAATTCCACTATTATAGTGTGATAGATGTCCTAGCCTCCTTCTTAGCTCTTAGGATACCTCTGCTACGACTAATAACAAAGGCTGGGCAGCGCCAAGTAAACACTTAATTCCAACGTCGCCTAATACCCGGCAAGACATCAACCCCCACGATCCTTTGTCGCCCATCCACCCACTACCCGCCCAACAACCATGGGGAAATTCAAACAGCAAGCCAAGATAAAGCACAGCAAGCAGGGTCGTTGAGATGGGAGACTCACGGGTCTCTGCTCGAGGCGCTTGTGGATGTTGCGTATGCATTTGGGGAGACTACAGTTGATGTGCAGGTTTATACAGATCCGGTGGTGAAGACTAATGAAGGGCCCGCGCCCGCCACATTGAGGTGGGCTGCTCGCGTTATGCAGTCTCCCTGCTTCCTAGATACTATTAACGTTGGCAGGTTATGTTTGGCACAGTGGTAGACGATAGAAAGAGAATTTACACGGAACCTAGACACCTCGCTCAGCTCTTCAAATTCGCTCTTACTAAAACAAAAAACTCATGACAGAAACAAGTGTGTAAGTAAAACATAAGTAGCACTTCCTAATCCTTCTGTCCATCACCACATCTATCTCTCTATCCCCACCATGCTTTTATTTCTCTGTACACTCCCGTGATAAACAATGGAAAGACATATCTATCTAATCTCTTTCATAAACTATTAACCATTCTACGTCAATCTCCCAAATCATCCTCAAGGATCTATCCAATCTTTCAGACTCTCCCGCATCTTCTAAAGTCAATCACATCCTTTCAACAGATACATGTCATTGTGAGTTTTCACAACGGTTTTTATGACGATCGGGTGAAGGATAGGAGGTCACTAACTGAGGTGAGAGGCATAGTGGTTGAAGGTCGCGAATAGTTAAGGGAGGACATGGAGGTGTAGATTCCGCCCAGCTTTGTTGGACATCTAGGGGAGTAGGACATCGATATTGTTTCATCTGCTAATAAACCTCTCTAGGGTGAACCATTGCTTTCCCACGGGAAGCAACTCACATGGAGAGTTGCCCTCTGAGCCATGGTGAAACCAGTATTTTGCTTTGAAATTCTTTGTACCACCGGGCATTCGCGCTCCACCCCATAATGCCGTAACTATTAGGACCCATTTTGATATTGTCTGTTCCAACAAAAAAGAGAAACAGTAAACAAAAGAGTCCAGCATGCGGGATACCCACACAGCCACCCACAGTCAAACAGACTAGACAATACAACGCTTATGCCCCGCCGACCTGACGGGGCGCAGAATTTCCGTCGTCCTGTAGCCGAACACACCGATGTATTTTCCCTAAAGTGACTGACCAAATGTCCCGGTGATTAGACATATTTACACTAAAAAATTCGTCGTCTTAAAGGAATTTTGACTAGACTCCCACACTGGGCTTAGGTAGGTAACTTCCCAAAAACTAACCAAGTAATTATATATATACATGCATGTAAAAATTATCCCCCAACAGTTCACAGAGCCCTGCAACCCTTCCCCATCATGTTGCACCTCATCAAAGATTGTGACATTGTTGTATTGTATTGGGACAGATTATCTAAGTGAATTGAGGATAATGGTGGGCCTTAACTGATGACAGAACTTTAGGGCCTTCAATTGGTGATATGTATGCTCCAGGTTTATCGTGAGAAGTTATGTATATAAAGTGGCTTCAGATCGGCGGCTCTGGGAGAGGAGATCCGGTTCTTGATGAGCTATATACACACCCTGATCGATGCCACGCGGGGCGCCCTAGCATAAAATTCGTTGTGGGAAGAACTGGCAGATGTTCGAACTATGATAACAAGGGAGTTTTTTAAATTTTTTAAATTTTTTAAATTTTAATATTGTTAGTGCTAAAGGCTTAATTACACCTCTTTCCAGCCTAAGTCTATGCCAAGGCGCCCCCAGTTGCATCTTTGTGGATACTAGTGCCAAGATTGCGGCTAGGCGCCGCAACCCCGGATGCTCGTGGGCTCACCACCGGGGCACTCTACTCGTAATGTCCTGACGTTTGTGAACACACAACTGCTATTGCATACCGCCGAAATTCAGCTTTTTTGCCCTGATCTTGGCATCATGCAATAGCGGTCGTGTTCACAGACGTCAGGACATTACGAGTATTTACTACCCGCAACGTCATGAGGCTTGTGAAACGGACTGTTATTGCATACAGCAGAAAATTGGCCAAGGTCCGGAATTTTGGTAGTATGCAATGGTAGTCCGTGTGAGTAGTAGAGAGTATCCGAATGCTCAGGGTGACCCCTGGGTCAAGGTATTATAACTTTGTGGCTCGACACAACAATGTGGCTCAACATAGCTTTGTGGCTTCCCTCGGACATGGCTTTATTGGTGGGCCCACACAAAGTTGGTGGAGCCGAATCAAAGCTGGATACCTCCTCAACTTGACACGAGTAGATGGCATGAACTAGGCCAACGGTTGAAAAGTAGGGTTTTTGCTCATTTTTTGGTGCGAAATGGCAACAACACTTCCTGTAGGTACAACTACGTGCGATATCGTAACACAGCTGGGAGTATTTTGTCGATTTGAGGCGATTTCTGGCAGATCGTTGTACAACTGGTGGGTCATTACATACTGGTATTGTCTCCCCGGTGACGTTGGATGCCTCTGTAGAGAGTATGGTTCATCTTCATCCCTCGAAAGCAAAATAAACAGGCTATCGCCAAGTGGTTTCTGGGGCTGGAGAGGCCATCCGAGGTGGGTCAGAATTTCATCAAAAAAATATTAAAAAAAAAATTAGATTTTTAGAAGATAGATTCTCCAGTACTCTGGACACTCAAGAGACTTGTAGTTCTGGTAGTGTAAACGACAACAAGGTTGGTAGCGCTCAGATGGTATCCTAACTACACCACAAGTCTGTGCTGATGGCACCCCCTCTTCTTCTACTCCACCTACATTTACCCACTGTTAGTTAAAGAATTTTGGAACACTTTTAATAAGGGGACTTTTTCTAGCGATGAAAGCATGGGGCTAAACATACCGAGCAGTGAGTTGATCTTTCTAGGAGTGCCGGACTTGTACCGGGTCACTCACCGAGGCAAGTTCGCTAGGAATCTGAGTCGCTGTAGCCGACGTAGGTAGGTCCGGTGCCAATTGCATGATGGGCCTTTCCAAAGGCTCAAGCGTAATGTTTGCGGGTTGAGAGATGATTTCGGGTTCCTCTGCCCTATGGGTGGATCTGAAGCAGCAGAGGACGTTGAAGGCGGCGCAAGCAAACAGGCTGAATGTGACACTCATTTGGAGGTTAAATCGGATTTTCTTGGAGTTGGTTAACCTAAAGGATTTTGAGGGCTTTTGTAGAGAGGGCGGTTTAAGAAGGAAAAAAGATAATCCTCGGGGACGTTTGGAGAAATATAGAGGGTGCAGGCAGACTAGCGGCGGGTGGAAATTTATAAAAGACAAAAAAAAATCAAGGCATAGCCATGGCCGTGTCTCCGCGCCCTGTAATGGCGACAATGAGGCTGTATGAAAGACTGTCAATGCCCATGTACCGTAGAATCTCGAATCAATAAGATCGTTTACTGGTATTGCACGGGGGGGGCTCCCAATCCGCCCCCACCTTAACCAGATCTGAAAGCGAATTGGCCCCAACAATGACAAATTTTTCCTGAGAAGAACACTGCATATTGTTGCCCCAATTCAACCCTCCTTCTATAAACTTAATAAAGTGAGTATTGGTGAGAGGGGTAGTTTGTCTCAGCAGCATTCTGCAAAAAGTGGTTGGTGGTACTGATTTATGCCAAGACGTTACTTCTTGTGATAGGCGAGCATCTCAGTGCGAGGTGACATTTTCACGCCAAGCGTCCACTTCACGTTGCTGGCTTCGCCAGCGGTTGGGAACCCGTCATCTTTTTCTTTTCCCTGGGTACCATGTGGCTTGTCCTTCCCTCCCTTTCCACTGTTTACTTTTTTTATATTTTTTAAGTCCGTGGTTTGCCTTTCCACTGCCTACTTGTCACAGGCTATCTCCTTGACTGGTGCGACAGTGGAAAATGTTGTGCCGCCCCTGTTAAATATCATAAATTTATCCTAGCTCTACCTAACCGGTATTCCGCCCTTGTCAGTGTCAGACACTGGTTAATAAGCAGAATTTGTTAATTACTACAAATTCGCAGATGTGCAAACTTGAGACCATTGCTAATATTAACCGTATGACCAGACCAACGCGCATCATCACTGGAGAATACTGAAGTAGGTGCCTTAGTCAGCTGTGTCTTAAACATGACAGGGGCGGTACAACATTTTCCACCGTCGCACCAGTCAAGGAGATAAGTACTAGTACTTGTCACAGGCAATAAGTACCCGAACATTTAGAAGGAAAACAGGGATAATACAGGGATAAACGGCGATATTTCAGGGATATTTCAAGGATATTTTAGATGTAAGACATCCTTTGGAGGCCTGTGTACTAGTAAACGGTCAAGATCATCAATTGAAACTGCGCCCATATGAATAATCAGAAAGACATAAAGATATAGCCCAGCTATTTAGTAAGGTGATTTAGACCTGCCATTACTACCGGGTGTTGGATATCATGGGTGTTTTGCGGAAACTGGGATACTTAATCATGGAGCTGTCTTGGTTGCCATTGGTGGCGGGTCTTTTGCGTCTTCTCAGTCTCCCCTCTTCTTATATGATACATAGGTATCTTTGTTCAGGTAAAAAAAATCAATTAAATTGGTCTTACCACGACTCTTATTTCGCCAACCTTATTTCTCTTCTTGTCTTCGGTAAAGCTACTCCAAGGATCTCCCATTCCCGATTAGCTGATTAGTAAACGCTCAGTTCGCACGGCTTATTGAGTCCTGAGCGCGGTGTATCATTTCTAACACCGGGATCCTTCAATACCCTCAACCAGGAATCAAGAAAACAAAAATCATCAAAGAAACCTGATAGGAGGAACAACAGCGAAAGGGGACATCTACTAGCCCTAACAAGGACCCGGCTTGTAAAGAGGTAGGGACCTGAAAGGAACGTTTGTGACAAGAGAGGGACCCGTGCTAACAGCACTAACTAGGGGAACACCGAGTGATATTTGATGTTGGCCAGGTACCATGCTGCAGGCGTGAGTGATGGACTCTTTCTAAAAAATAATATTGTCACAATGACACGCATTACACTATGCCGCAAGGCACTCTCTTTTGATCATGGATTTGCTATCCGTCAATTATAAATCCCCCCAGGATTTCATTGAGGGAAGTCTTGTCCTGAGGTGGACGAGTGGAAAAGTTATATCCAATTTTCCCAAGCAGAAGAAGCGTATTGGGAAGAAACTAGGTACAGAGTAAAAGGGAAACCAAAAGAACAAGGAGAGAACAAGATTGGAAGAAGGATAGAATCAGGGGATTCCACTGTCAGATGCTTTGGTGATGTTGTCTCTGCCCTTGCCCGGGAGATCGTTACTCCCGATGTGTCCGGGTGCGGCAATGAGCGCGCCGGGATGTTGGTCGGGGGAGGCGGGGGGGCAATAAAAATGCAAGCTGTCAATAAGGAACGCGAGCTGTAGGAAGGATGGTGATGTCACGGTCTGGGGGAGCAGACAGGAGCTATTGCAATGGGGGTCCAAGGACCCAGTATCCGGGAGCTATGACCCCGCACTGGCCCAGCAACCGGCTAAACCTTTTTCCCCGGCCTCCGAGACACTACTCCTTTCCTCCGAGCTGGCTCCCATGTGCTTTGCCTAATTGGCAATGGGTTGTACTAACCCACCATATAGAGGAATGGGGAGTATGGGGCGGCCATTACTGCTTTACCGTAGGGCCAACGTTTTCGAAATTTGAAGCAGTTCTCCCTTCTTTAGACTTATATTTTACACCCCCCCATAGTTTCCAACAGGTCAATTTACTAATGTCAGAGGTAACTGGTATAGATTGGGAAATTCCTGGTACATACCCACCCCCCTCCCCCCGTTTCAACCATCCATAATGAACTTGATGGTCCTTTCTCTCAGGATTTGCTCATCCGACAAGCTCGAGCCCGCAAACTCCATAAACATCAGCCACATCCTCTGCGAGGAGCACAGAAAGACGGGAACTGTTCTGGAACGGCTCGAAAATAGGGAGAAGTTGGATGCTATTTCCGGGGAACCCAATGAAGACAAGGCGCGCCATGAAGGATCGTTGGGGTGGAAGACTCGTGGGTCTCTGATCAAGGCGTCCGAGGATGCTGAGTATGCCCTTGGGGTATACTCGTCAATTCAAAAAGTATCCGGATACTTTTTGAGTGACGAGTATACTGCTTATAGGCCGTTTTATGTAAATCCGGCGGTGAAGACTGGCGAAGAGGCCCCGTCTGCTGTATCGAGCTGTGCTGCACGCTTTATGCTGATTCCTTGCTTCCTGGTCAAGTATCATTGTGAGTTTTCACAAAGGTTTTTACAACGGTGGGGTGAAGGATGAGGACCACTAACGAGGATGACAGGCATAATGGTTGAAGGTCGCAATCAGCGAAGGGTGTGGAGGTGCAGATTCCTCTCAGCTTTGTTGGTTATCTAGAGAATTAGGGCATCGGCGTTGTTTCAGCTGCTGATAAACCTCGTTGAGGCGAGTCATTGCTTTTCCAAGGGAAGAAACCCATATGGAGCATTACTACCGGTGACGTGGTATAACCGGAATTTTTCTTTGAAGTGTTTTGTGCTCCCAGCAATTCGCGCTCCATCCCGTGATACCGCAGCTATTGGAACCTATTTTGCTATCGTTTGCTATGCAGATAAAAAAACAGGGCGGAAAAGGCTAGCAACTTGGATTCCCACATGGTTGCCCACCGTAGTACTAGTACTGACCGGATGATACGATGTTGTTTGCCTCAGAAAGGAGGGGTGCGAAATTTTTCATCGTTCTATGGTTGGATAGACTAATGTAGCGTTCTTTTTCTTAACAGTAACTCATAGTAACAAACGCTTCCTGTGCTCGCGGTAAGATTAAGTTCTGACAACAAGCCCAACCACGATCTCCCGCAAAATTCAACCGTCTAATAATCACAATAGTGATTAAAATTGCAGCCACAAATATAATGACTATTAATTAATACTTAGGCCCGTATATTTGCGTCCCTCCTCTCTAGGAGCATGGGGTTTGGTGATAGGACTTTTCACCCTAACTATAGCATTAACTTAAGTCGTTACGGTATCGCGATGAGAGCACCGCCAGTCCAGGTTTATGGCTCCCACGGCAGAAGGCTGAGTGTTGTGGCGAATTGTGGTTGCCCCTGTGGTCTGAGGACTTTATCTCGCAGTGAGTGAGCGTTTGCGTTATTGTATGATGACACAACTACGGTAGAAATACTGTACCGTACAAGTACTAGTACCATAAAAACTCGAACAACTCGGTATGCAGCTAAACCTTGCCTGCATGGTCTTAGATGCGGCCTCGCTGGGCATGGTATCCGGAATACTCGAGTACTGTACTCGAGCACACTGAGTTCACAGCACGGGCTCAACAACCTTGGTTGCACTTCCTGCTTATTTTTGTTCGGTCTGAAGCTCGGTGTCTCAACCGCCCAGAATCCCTGCCCCTGCATACCGACTTCTTCGGGGTCTTGGGGTATCCTACTGCTAAAAAAACAAGGGTGGATCGTCCCTACCCGCAGGGCTCCAGCAACTTGACAGCATGACCAGAGACTCAATACCGGTGCTACGGTACTGCACCACGCTCGAATAGTGGTTGCTGCGGGCTAGGCACAGGCGATTTACATAGGTTTAGGTACTATCCGGACTCTTTCCGGTTAGTGTTTTGTCCAATCTAGGGCTATTCCCGGCAATGGGAAAGGGGAAAAGAAAAAGAAAAAAAGAAGGAAGAAAGAGAAAGGGCAAAAAAGGCAGAGCACCAAGTATCAAAGGGCCGATTGATGATGGCAAACCGTAAATTGGCCGAGATTACTAAACTAAAATTAGGCAAAGAAATGCTTTTTTTTCCTGTGAGATGGCGGTGTGAAACCACACGCTTCCTGCCAAAGTTGGATGGCGGGCAGCGAGGGCCATTCATAATAAATCACTCGGAAACATACACTACACCCGCATCGAATTTGTTGTAGGTCACGGGTTGTACTCAGGAGTGGAGATGCTTAGTCATGGAGCATTCTTGGTTGTTTTTGATAGCAGGCCTCTTGCGTCTTTTAAAATCTCCCCTCTCTTCTCTCACACAAGCCCCTTTCTCCTGGTAAACCAAAATAAATCCGGTCTTACCACAGCTCTTATTTCGCCTTTCTTAGCTCTCGTCTTCTCACCTTCAGTAAAGCTACCCTAGCACCTTGCGTACCTAATTGGCAGTTGCGTAATCGCTCGTTTGTGCCCACGCTTTATTGCGTAACTTACGGCTTATTACTTCTAATAGGATCATAGGTTAGAACTCGTGGACAAACGCCGAAACACACCTCAAGATGCCCCAACGCTAGAATGCCTGATAGGACTACTATTCTCCGGAATTTTAAAAATCGGGTGCTACACTGAATCCAATATATTGAGCTGGCAGAGCCTCTGGATAATTATATGTTCGGTTGAGGCTTCTTGAGGCAGTGGTAGCCAGATATCCGGGTTTCCTGTACTTAGTAGTTCAGCATGTAATCGGGCATCTTTGAGCAGATTAGTGGCAAAACAATCTCAACCCTTGTTGAATCACAAAGTGTAAGGTGTAATAGGCGAAGGGGTGTCTTGGCATTTGTCACTAGCCACCCTCAACAGCAGCCAGAATGCGCATAATTCCTCCTGGGATCTCGGAAAAAATATGTAAATTTTTGCGGGGTACTGTGGGGCTTCGTATGGGCCAATGTTAAACTAAATTGTTCCTTATATACTTTTGTTTGTTTTTTTCTTTCTATAGGAGCGTGGGTTACATAGCTAGCTATCTGGGGGAACTATGCGATGGGTTGCTAGATGACTAAGGGATGAGAAGGATCATGGGGTTGAAGAGGCAGGGGTGGAGTCAACGAAGACTAGAGAACAGCGGAGACAGACAGCAACCTGTGCATAGACTACTTTACTCGTGGGTTTTCATTGATAGGGATCAACTTTTTTCTTTCGGGTTCTTTGATCATCATTAACGATTTCTTTGACTTTACCCTCTGTGTGAGCGGCGATTGCCCACTTTCGGTATTGTTTTGTTTCCCTACCGTGATATCATTTCCCTTTGTCCGCTACGATTTTTTGCTTTCCTTTATCTATCTTGCTTCACGGGAGGAAAGTTCTTCCCCAGACCGAAATCATCGTTTCAGTACTCTAGACAGAAGTTGTGATGTGGGTGGGGTTACGAGGTCTAATTGAGTGAAGTGGCCCTGTGTTTTTTTTGCGTGCTACAAAGTGGCACTTTTGGTCAGTTTTGGCGTTTGTCCCCGAATCTTTCTATCTGCACCCTACACCGCTTAAGGGCCAAAGACCAAGTCATCACAGAGCATTTTCTGGGGTTGAAGGGGGCCTCCAAGCCAAGTCAGAGTTTCATCGGAGAGAAGAAAGAGAGGGAAAAAAATCATTTGATTCCCAGAAAATAGACTCTCTACTACTCCGGATACCCAAAATAATTCTGATCGTGTAGACAACTACATGGCGGTAGCACTGAGGCAATATCTTCCAATCCACTGATCAAGTCCGTGCTGATGGCACCTGCCCTTCCCTATCTACTCCATCTGTGCCTGCCCACAGTTAGTGAAAAAACTTTATCCTTAGACCGCTTCTAATAATGTGCCTTTTGTCACAACGGTATCATAGGGTCAGACATACCTAGCACTAAGTTATTTTCTCTAGGAGTGCCGAACCAGTATTGGTCCGGCCACTGAGGAAAGTTCTCTAGGAGCCTGAGTTGCTGTAACCGACGGAGGCAGTTCTGCCAGTTGCATGATGGGCCTTTCCGAAGGCTCGAGGGTGACTTTTGCGGGCGGATCGATGATTTCGGGCTCTTCTGAGCTATCGGCGGATGTGAAGCAACAGAGGACCTTGAACCCAGCGCAAGAAAACATATTGAATGTGACGTTCATTTGGAGGTTAAACCGGATTTTCTTGAAGTTCGTTGACCGGAAGGACTTTGAGAGTTTTTGTAGGGAGGACGCGATTCCTAGCCAAGGAGAAAGAAAGCCCCCGGGAACGTTTGGGGCAAATAATATAACCAGCGAGCAAAGCAGCAGCCTATGCCAATTTATTCTGTGGATGGCTTGGAATTCCAGACAGGGTCGATGACGCTGTAGTATATGTCTAGGTATTGATCTAAAAGCAGCGATAGTGTATGAATTGGGGGGGTAGAGAGGAACAATGGATGGGAAAGGTGTGAGTAATAGACACACTATTATTTGGTATTGAGTTGAGGACTAGGAAGAAAAGCAAGAGGGAGCAGCAAAAAGCTGTTGGGAGAGGATGTGTTTGTGTTCTCGCACCGCTATAATATATGTGTGCGAGTATGTGCTAAGAGGGTACTTTATCTTTACCTGTATCACACTACCGCAAGAACCGGCAAGAACCGCCACGGCGCTAGTACGTCCAAATAAGATTTTTACCCAAGTTTTGTCTCGAGATCGCAATGAGACGCCGCAAATTAAATCCTCGAAGATGAGGGCGCGACAACCATCGTTCCTCATCAATCCTCATACTACCACTTATAGGCGAGTCCCTGGGCCCGAGGACAAATAATAATATTGTTTTTGGACTGGCAAACCTCTGTGGGAGTGGCAGCTCTCTTTTCTGGCTGGTATGGTATGGCCTATGCCCCTACTCCGGTCACTTAAGCAACCTCATAAATAATCATACTACTTGTACCACTGCAGCCGAGTCTCTGGGCCCCAGGAAAAAATAAATATTGTTTTTTTGGACTGGCATGCCTCTGTGGGAGCGGCAGCTCTCCTTTGTGGCTGGTATGGTATGGCCGATGCTCCTACTCCGGTCACTTAAGCAACCTCATAAATAATCATACCACCCGTACCACGGTGGCTGAGTCTCTGGGCCCCAGGAAAAAATAAATATTGTTTTTTTGGACTGGCATGCCTCTGTGGGAGTAGTTTCTCTTTTGTGGCAGTACCGATAGCATGGCCGGTGCCCCTGCTCCGGTCACTTAGGCAACCTCTACTATTGTCACATATCATAAAAAACTGAACGCGCCAAGGTATAGTACAGTACCCCCTAGAAAGTTACCGAACAGTTAATTTAGGTTAACCCGCAAAATAAACCCTGCTTTGTACGAAACTTTATCCCTGCCACTTGTACAAGTAAACAGGGGGGGTTGTCAGGGATTTGGCCTATGCAAGCCTATTGACTTCCTAATCGGGGCTGCTGATGAGTGTTTTCTGACTGTTTTTTCTTTTTCTTTTCTACCTTTCGACGTTTGATCGTGCCAAGCTGCGGTCTCACGCTGAGACCTTGGCACGATTATTGGTTCTGCTATCATACCCAGAGTGTGCCAGCGAAAGGAAGGAGGAGAGTAACCGTGCAAAGGTTCCCGTTGACCCGCTTCCAAATCCCACAGCACGCCCACCGCGTGCCCAACATCTCAGCGTCACTTGCAGCTCAACCTCACTCTCAATTTGTATGTGAATTTTTAAGTATTACAACGACCACCAAACATTCTCCTTAAACGTCCTTCCCGCTTCCTCACACATTATTTTAAGTCTTTAAAAACAGTCTTCCTTTTTATCCTCTTCCGCTCTTTTACTGATTTTGTTTTTATGTGGTAGGACTTTTTGCTTGAAAGTGACGTTGAGCTGTTGGGCGTGCCGCAGGCGGGCTGTGAGATTTGGAAACGAATCGCAGCAGGAACATTGGCACGGTTAGAAGGAGGGGCCAAAGAAACTGCAATTTGACGTGACAATGGGAGGGTAAGTAGGTTTACGGTAGCTATCCCCTGTTGACGCCATGAGCAGCTCACCAATCATAAACCAAGGGAACTCGTATCTGACCAGTAAGGCCTACAAATTAACTTTACCCACTGGCGAGACTTTCAAACGCCGCACGAGTGCCAGGTGATGATTGCTCTCCCAGATATTTTTGCAGGTTAACTGCCGGTATCTCCGTCTTACACGAAAATAATTCCCTGAGTACAGTATAACCGAATATTATACCCTAGCGGGGATCGGAAGGCGTGGCCGGAAGAGGGGGCCCTGCAACGCTCTTATAGACCAATCGCGACCACTACCACCGTCTAACTCGCGCACTGGTAGAAGATAACTTCGGAAGTTGGCACTTTTTTATTTTATTTTGGCTACTTATTGGGCTGCCCGACTCACGCGTAGCGGGGCGGGTCGACGAGGCACCCTTCTACTCGTGCCCAATTATGGGGGTTTCTCCCTCTTGCCGCTCCGAGTTTTCTATGATGAAAATGCATCTACTACAGCCGCATGCTTTGTAGAGCCCCAGATACACCGCACCACCCTACAATGTACCACCCTACACCGCATCACCCAATCACAAGCTTCGTCCAATAACTTACCTCCCATTAATTCCCGGAGAAATAGAACCCCCAGTGGATGGTATCGCCTACTCGCTAATTGGTAAAGCAGCCGGAATGGGGATGACAAGATCGTGGAATATTGGCGTAAAGGGCCAGCTCCTGGTGTTTTCATGTCCAGATACTATATGGGTTGAGGAACAAATCTCCCCTCAGCTCCCTCCTCCCCCTCCTTCTCACTCGCCCCACCCTCCTCTCCTCTTCTTTAATAACTCTCCACACCCCTCGCCGCTAACTAACTACTCCCTCGCTCACCCCCAGCCCCAATACCTCACCTCCCCTCTTCACCCTCCCCACCTCGAATATCCCATATTCTCCCTTTCCCGCCTTGCTCTTCTCAAAATCTCCTTTAGCCTTTTAGCCCCTCTGGTGGTGCTTACATAAGGCGTAAAGTACCAGAAAACAAGAAAACGTCTTTTCTTCGCTGGTTGGGTGGTTGTGTAACAACAGTCGTATTTCTAGATACTTATCTCGGGAAGTGGGTATGATAGTCTTCGTAGCGAGTGACGGGTAGGAATCGGTAATGGCCATTTTTCTTGTTACCATGCTTTGAAGAATCTGCTTCGCCTGCTAAACACCCTTGTTCGTCCGTTAGCTGCCGGTTTTGGTCGCGCCAGCCTTGAAGGCTATAACTCCAACCATCCATGATTGCAGCCAAACAGTGACTAAAATTATGCTAGGTGCTCCTGCAGACCTGTCCTAATACTAGAATCGGACGGTGGCGCACCGAGTCTATGAATCAACACCCCTTCCTTACACTCTTGCCAGCCATTGTGCGAAAGGGGGAGTATGTGGGGAGAGCTTTGGCATCAGAGCAGAACCCGTGTAGGCACTCCATCTATTGTGGCAAGCAACGCACCAACTATTGACGCTCTAGTAATTCATTACTGCTCCACCGACCTCCCTTCAGAGATCACTCGATTTTGCGATCATGGATAATCACTCGCTGAAAACCCCAGACCCTTCTGTTGGATATCTTGGGTTGTTCGCCGAACCTTAGTCATACATTTAGCTTGGCTGTGTTCGTATATGGTTTCTTGCTCCTCTCAAATATGGTTTCTTTCTCCTCTCAAATGTTTCTTTCCGCTCTTTATGTTTTCATACTCGTTACTGGTTGACTTGGAAGCCTATTGTGTCTTCTTTCATTGTTCCTTTTGTTCCTCTCAGGAGACTTCTTTGATAGTCTTTGTTTTTCCTTGTTGAGGGAATGCTGTGGTAATGGCTGGACTCAACTGCTGTACTATATAGCTGAGCTATGTCTTTCTTATTATTCAATGAACAAGCGTTGTCACAATAAGAGATCTTGACTACCTTTTATTATCAGTTCTTCGTCCGAGTTCCGTTCACATATTTCGATCGCATATTACAACAGGTTGCAACCGGCTATGGGGCTCACTTGGCTTCTTTGCACTCTGTTTCGTTTCGCTTTTTCTTTTCTCTCTCAACTCAACTCAACTCAACAAGTTCTTTTTACACAGTAAACTAAACCAACGAAACTGGTCTTGACACGACACTTATTTTCCCTTTGAATCTCGCTCTTGTTTTCACTCTCAGTGAAGTTCTGTCCACAGTATCTCTACCCATCAAGCGGTCTGCGAACACTTTATTCTCTCTACCGCTTAAAGAACTCGGCCGACCGCGGTTCATTTCCAACACCTTCAGCAATGGGCAATACCTGAGATGGACGAGCGGCAATATTAGGCGGTCAAGATTTTTGGCTGAAGCTATGCCCATATGAATGATGGGAAAGATATATCTTACATAGTGAGGTGGTTCAAATCTCCCATTACCACCGGGATCCCTCACTACCTTCAGCCATGGATTAAGAAAACAAAGATCTTCAAAGAAACTTATCGGAGGAACGGCAACGAAAGAGAACATCCGCTGGTCCTAACTAAAATCTGGCGTGAAAAGAGGTAGAGGCCTAAAAGAAGCATTTGAGAGGAGAAAGAGACCTTGTACTAATTGTTGGAAACTGCAGTTATAGGTGTGCTCTCCTCTCATCTGTTGCTGTAGTTACGAGTGACACCTCGTGACCACTTACGTCACCCCCCCCTGTTCCCTCTTAAATCCTCGCTTCTCTTTTCTCTTTCTCTTCCTTCCTTCTTCTTCTTTTTCTCTCTTAACAGTCTTCTTATTCAATAAGTATAAACAAGTCTTTTGCTTTCTCCGGTGACCACTTTGCCTTTGAACCTGTGGAACTACTCGCTTGCCCTCTTCTGCACCCGATAGTTCTCAACACTAATACTTTTGACTTGTGGGAAGCCGAGTGATATTTGATGTCCGCAATACTCAATGATGAACTCTGTCTGAAAGTGTGTTGAAAGCTATCAGGTGGGAAGGAGTGGAAGCAAGTAGTTCCACAGGTTCAAAAGGAGAGCAGTCACCGGAGAAAGCGAAAGACTTGTATTTCTTTTTGAACAAGAAGAGGATTGAGTGAGAAAATAAGAGCAGAGAAGAGACAGAGACGGAAGAGAGGGGCGAAGATTTAGAGAGGGGACAGGGGGTGACGTAAATGGTCACGAGGTATCACTCGTAATCCCAGCAACAGACAAGAAGAGAGCACGCCAGTGACTACAGTTTCCAACAAGTTTCCAACAAAATGATATTGTTACTATGGCACCCATTTCACTATGCTACGGGAAAACCTTCGTTTGGTTGGGTTTGCTATCCGTCAATTATATAAGATGGCGAGTGAGGTTAACTTGCTGTAAGAACCTGAATGATTGAGAATCTCGTTAGGCCTTTGGGGTTGCCTCTCTCCTAGGTTTGTTGTGTTGCTTTTCTTTCTATTCATCTCCACTGAGGGCTGGAAGAGAATCTTTTGGTTGCCTTCCCCCTCTTAACTCAAAGAGGGAAATCTTACGAGTATCATAATAATATTATGACAGACATCCTAGCGTCACTTCCAGTTCTTAGGGTATCTCCGCCAAGTATCTCCACGAAAACTATATAACACCAAGAGAACACTCTATTCCGACGTCCCCCAACACCCCGGCCAGACTCTAACCCCCACAATCTTTAGCCACTCACTCACCCACCCACTACCTGCTCAACAGCAATGGGAAAATCCAAAACAGATTGCAAACCCAACAGCAAATCCAGCAACTCCAAAGACAAGTCCAAAGATACCCCCTCCTCATTTAAAACCACAGCAAAGGGGGATAGCAAATCCGACAAGCTCAAGTCCTCAAACCCCATAAACATCCGTCATATCCTCTGCGAGAAGCGGGGCAGGGCAGAAACTATTCTGGAGCGGCTTGCGAATGGGAAGAAGTTCGATGCTGTTTCTAGGGAGCTCAGTGAAGGTGAGGCACGTCAGAGAAGATGGTTCGGGTGGAAGTTTCGAGGGTCTCTGATCAAGGCGTTTGAGGGTGCTGCGTATGCACTCGCGGTATCTACTGTTAGTATGCTGATTTATGTAAATCCGGCGGTGAAGACTACCGTAAAAACCGAAATAATTGGGAATCCCGCCCGGACATTGGTGTTGCCTCTCCTAGTAAGGCCTGTGTCTCAAGCGAGGGCTGAAGGAGAATCTTCTCGCTGTGCCCCCTCTCCCCCCCTTAATCCAAAGCCGGAAATTCTAGACGTTTTAGCGTCATTCCCAATTATTTCGGTTTTTACGGTAGTGAAGGGTCCGCGTCCGCCTCATTGAGGTATGCTGCGCGTGTTATGCTGACTCCCTGCTTCTTGGTTAGGTATCATTGTGAGTTTTCACAACGGTTTTTACGACGATTATTTAGGATAGGAGGTTATTAATGAAGGTGGCAGGCACAATAGCTGAAGGTCACAAATAGCCAAGAGAGGACGTGGGGTATAGATTCCTCTCTGCTTTGTCAGGCATCTAGGGGATTAGAGTATTGATATTGTTTCAGCTGCTGATAAACTTTTTTGACACGAATCTTCGCCTTCCCAAGGGAAGCAACTCATATGGAGCTCTGATATCTGTGCCGTGGCGCAACCGGAATTTTCCTTGAAGCGTTTTGTGCTCCAGGGCATTCACACCCCATCCCATGATACAATAACTATTAGGACCCATTGGTATTGTCTGCAATGCAGATAAAAAAAAGAGGCAAGAGACAAAAGAGTTTAGCATCCGGGATTCCCAGGTGGGCGGTCACTGTCTTACTGACCGGCTGATATAATGTTTGTTTTTCGTAGAGCGGACAGGGTGCAAAATTTTCATCGTTCTATGGCCGAAGACACTGATGCGGCGCTCCCCCCCCTCCAAAGCGACTGGCCAAATCCGGGTGGTCAGGCATATTTATACCCAAATTCGTCATCTCAAAGGAATTTTGAGTGGGCCCCCCACAGTGGGCCTAGGTAGAAAACTTCCCAAAAACTAACGACGCAGTTATCATATATACAATGCGTGTAAGAATCATCCTCCACGTTCACAAGCTTCTCTCCCCCTATTTTCCTCATTTTTTGAAAATTGGCCACGTAACCTCCTTGTGATCCGTCACATTCTGGTTTTCAATGAGTTAGCTTCCTTGACTCCTTATCTCCCCCGCTCGCGATAGTTTCAGGTCTTTAACTTCAAGTACTCCGCTGGGCTCTGCTTGATTTTAATTCTTTTCTTTCGATTACGATCGTTTGGAATCTCGAGGTTTCTCATCTTTCCCCTTTGCTTTTGTCTTCCTTCGGTCGGCTTGCCCTCTGCTTCTTCCTTCCTTTGGTGGTTAACGCACGTGCTTCTTCCTCCTTTGATTGAGGTCGGCGGTTTTCCTCCCTTCGGTACGGTCAAAAGGTCGGTGGTTTTCTTCCCATCGGTCGGTTAGTTGTCACGGTCGGTCTGCCTTCAGTCAAGTTGATCGTCATGGTTAAGCGAGGTTCCTCAACCTTTTCTGCAGCCGCGGTCGCAAGATCGGGTCTGGGAATCGGACGGACGGTCGAGAAGACTTTGGCCCTCGAGGCTGAGGTTTCCCGCCTCCAGCATCACGTCTCCGTCCTCTCCTGCCGGCTGCATTTGTCTGGCCTGGAGAGTGAGTCCCTCCGCCGTGAGCTCGATGCTCTTCGTTCGGTCGCTCCCCTCTCTCGTGAGGGGGACGGTGCTGAAGCCTCTCCTCTTCGAGTGGAGGTGGCCGATGAAGTGGCGGTGCACGCCCCGGTGGCTATGCCTGCTGCGCCTACGGTGGCGTCCCTCGGGGCACATGTGGAGGCGTCGTTGGTGACTACTGTGGCTTCCGCTGTCATGGCCATCAGCAAAAATAATACCTTGCGTCCTGTGCGCCCCGTGCGTCTGACGCCCGGGACGTTGGAATGCTAATCGCGAATCAGGACGTAACGTCGGATCGACGTCGCGTCCTGACTTTGCGTCACCTAG
>Ga0307513_10002418_pt1 | contig 25867 bp, 19 predicted proteins | sample 15_EM_MG_FD_202174 | JGI IMG/M metagenome (GOLD analysis project Ga0307513, IMG submission 202174) | Populus trichocarpa ectomycorrhiza microbial communities from riparian zone in the Pacific Northwest, United States - 15_EM | ecosystem: Host-associated > Plants > Roots > Unclassified | place...
ACTACATGCTATATAGAGAGAAAGCCTTGAGGCATGAGCCGGCAGAAGCGGCCGGCATTGCAGAATACTTTCAGCGGTTGGGCATGAAAATAGGAAACAATGTATTCACCGGACTCGACCGAGTAAGTACCGCGGACCTACACAAGCCGGACCTCTTGCACAACATCTACCTTAGCTTATTCAAACATATGATGGAATGGGTGGAAGGTTTCCTGAAAAAGCATAAACGGCGGCAGGCGTTCGACGATGCTTGGAAAGAAATTCCTCCTTACCCCGGATTCAGCGTACCGAAAAAGGCCTATCGCGAAATCACACAATTGCAAGGAAAGGAGATGCGCAATCTCAGCCGTTGTATTTCAGCCGTATTGGCGTCCGCATTGCGAAATCTGGACAGTTCTCAGTATCAGCATTTTAACAGCGCTTTGAAGTCTGTTAGCGCGCTGGTGGACTTCACTCTCATGGCTCAATATCGCAGTCATACACCAGACACACTTTCCTACATGAAAAGCTACCTGCAGACATTCCACCGGACAAAGGTCATTTTTCTTGAGTTCCGTACCTCAAAGGCTACCCGGGCTCAAGCAAATCGCCAGGATCAGGAGCTAAGGGAACTAATGGCAGATCAGCGTGCTAAAGAAGTCCGCCATAGAACCATCGCTAATCGCCGTCGGCTGCCTGATCAAGAGAGGGTTGAAAGGTCTGATCAGCGGGCAGATTTGATACCGCGTGAGAACCACTTCAACTTCATCAAGATGCACTACCAGACTCACCTTGCCTCCCACGTACGGCGTTTTGGATCCATATCGATATATTCAACCGAGATCGGTGAACTAGCACATAAGGATCAGATTAAAGATGGCTACCGCAGGTCAAACAAGAATGCAGCCACCCGACAGAACTTGTCGCACTATGGCAGCCAGCACACCCTAGGAATAAGGTTGCAGACAATAGAAGCACTTTCGAAAGTTGAAGGTGTGATCGTGGTAGAGGATAGTGGGATGGAAATGCCGACTGTTCCAAGTCGCAGCACACCTCGCCGGGTGCTTAAAGGCCGTATGAAGAACACCAGCATGCTGACCGAATTATGGACAGCCCTCCATATCCATTATTCCAACATGATGGAGGAGATACTGCGTTTTATCAGGCAGACCGCTGCGGATGACCGGCGGTTGCCTGCGGACCCCGCCGAACTCTGGTTACTTCCGGTAGAGGATTTGCTCAGCTTGAAATCCCAGTGCCCGACTTTCAGGAAACTGACAGGTTCCAGATCCACCGGGCCCGCTTCCCTGGAACAAAGGCATTCCGCAACGGTGGCTCTAGAAACGATTGGGTGTGGGTCCAGACTGGTGGCGAAGCGAACTATGGAGATTTACGGTGACGTGTGGTGGCTCGGTTGCTAGCACTTTTCAAGATAAGAAATATTCTAAGTGAGGCCTCAGCTGTCCATCGCCTGGCATTAGTTCGCATACTCGATCGGATCAATGGTGGCAGATTTCACATTCCGAGCGGACATATTCGAGTCGGCAACCGGATCAATGGTCGAGACATGCGAATAGTCAGTATAGGGGCAGTGATTGGACAGGCGCAGTTAATTCCTAGCGGTGAGAAGCAATGGATAGTGAATCACAGGATTGATCTGAGGACGTTTAATGAAATATATTAAATTATTCTATCCAATTATGTACAATATTTATTCAGCTGAGTTGAAACTGGGCACTTAAGGTGGCAGTTCGCGTATTGAGTGTCCGGCTTCAACTTGGCCGGGGGAGTACAACACGATCCGCGGGCATTTAAGACAATGCTTTAAATAGGGTGAATTGTTCTGCATGAATATACGGCCAAGTTGAAGCCGTACGCTTAAGGTGGCAGTGCCCATATTTAGTGTCCGTCTTCAACTCGGCCGGGGGAGTACTACACGATCCGCGGGCATTTAAGGGAATGTGTTAAATAGGTTGAATTGTTCTGCATGAATATACGGCCAAGGTGAAGCCGGACGCTTAAGGTGGCAGTGCCCATATTCAGTGTCCGGCTTCAACTCGGCCGGGGGAGTACTACACGATCCGTGGGCGTTTAAGGCAATGTTTTAAATAGGCTGAATTGTTCCACACGAATATCTGGCCGGGTTGAAGCTGGACACTTGAGGTGGCAGTTCCCGTATTAAGTGTCCGGCTTCAACTCGGCCGCGGGAGTCATACATGATTCGCGGGTATTGACGGGAATGTTTTAAATGGGATGAATTGTTCGGTATGAATATACGGCCAAGTTGAAGCCATACACTTATCGTGGCAGTGGCCATATTGAGTCTCCGGCTTCCACTCGGCCGCAGGAGTACTACATGATCCGTGGGCCTTTAAGGGAATGTTTTAAATAAATTGAATTGAATAGGCGGCCAAGTTGAAGCCGGCGACGTTAGGGAGAGATTCCCGTAGAAAGTGTCCGGCTTCAACTCGGCCGCCTGAGTTCTGCAGATGATTAATGCGAAACTATGCTCTCCTGTGGGAAGGGAAGCCAACCAAAGTAGGGGGTCTGCATGGCGGCTGCGCCGGCCGTCTTCTGAACAGTAAGGGAATTTTGGAAATGACAGTAGGGTGCAGACTAAGAAAAAAGCGACGTAGGATGGCAGCGGATGGAAGCGGATGGAAGCGGACAGATCTAGGTCGCCAGAGGTGTGAGGATAGCAGAGATGGTCGCCGGACGCGCCCAACCGCAAGGAGTAGGCAGGAGGCCAGTAGATGAGAGGATCAGGGGGCGGATACAAGGGGGTGGCAGGGGGCGGGTGGGGGGGGCGCAACAAGCGCGTCGGACGCTGTGGAGGGAAAGTGGGGCGTCCGGGTGCACCAGACGCAAGAAATGAAAGGCAAAGAAGGCACGGGAGATCCGGGAGGACCGGACGCAAAGAGCGAACGCTATTCGTCCGGAAGCGGGCTCTGTCCGTCCGGAGAAAAAGGTTTTTTTGCTGATGTACTACGTCATAGCATTAGCAAGACCAGTTGAATCCATTGATATGGTACGTTAACAAAATGAACGGCGCACCAACGATCAGGAAAGATTTTGGCGACAACAGCACTTTCCCACCAAACCTACTATTGTCGCGATGAATTAAAAAGAGTAAATGCCTAGTGGAATAGATACAGGAAATTGATATGATTTAGGGAAATTTCTTCAGGTGGGTCGTGGGTGGAGGGGCGTTGCGTCGCTAGTGATCTCTGGTGCGCCGTTATTTTTGTTAACGGACCATATTATAATAAAGATTAGTTGTTTTAGTTCAAGTGGCTATAACTCAGAAATCGAAAAAATAGATGATAGGGCTTTGGAAAAACTAACCTTCACCAGCTTGAGACATGTACTCTTGCATAACTAAAATTGTACCCTCATCCGAGAGCCAACTCGCCACCTTCGAATGCTTTCCCTTCCTTGATGCTGGTTGTTTCCCATACCTAATATAGAATACCTCTTGGTTCAGGATCCGTTCTGCTACAGACTTTGACCAACCAGCGGCATTGGCAACCTTTAAAGCAAGATGTTTTCGTTACTGACTTTGGGTGATTGGATTGGTTGGATGTCGGACAAGTTCTTGCATGGTCCATGAGCGCTCTTCTTTCAGTTGAAGCCTTAGGAAAGTACGTAGCTGGATATTCCAGTCTAGTTGGAGGCCACAAAGAACTTTGGTCATGGTTTTAGCATATCGGCGGTTGATCAGCTTGCTTAGTCGATCGTAAGCTGCTTCTAAAATGTGCATACGGAAACCCTTTAGATTATCCCCCAAGCGTGGCCAAGTGGTATATGCTTTCTTTCGTAGATGTTGTTCATGAGCAGAGATAGGTGCTTCAGATTCTGGATTCACTGGCATATTCTTAAACTTAGTCAGCCTCGTATACTTGTAGTAAAATTATCTTCATAGTAATTGAACTTACGGCTATTTGAGGGCGAACATAATGGTCATGTATGTTAGAAGCTGTGATGGAAAGGGTTACTTTTAGGCGTTGCTGTTGCTTTTTTGCATACTATCGTCTTGACCTTTCCCGATCGCTCATTGGTGCTAGCTTGTGATTTCCTTGTCTGGATTTAAGTCATTTTCGCTACTCTCTGGTCCTATGACAAGATGGAAATTGCCTCGGTTCTTGGACCATAGAAGCAGTAATTGTTGGGGCAAAGGTTGAGCTGATTTCTTGCCTCTTGCGCTTACAGTAACGGCGGACCTTTTCTCCACTGGTGAGTGGTAGAGTCCGAGAAGCTGAGATTGGGATGGGATTTTGGTGCTTTGCACGATGTCGTCGAACACGCTCTCGATTTGCTGCTAGTTTCCCCTGTTGCTCATCTCGAGCATCTACTAATTGTTGGTCCATGCTGCTACAAACTAAATCTAATTAGTTTTCATTTATATAATCTATAACAGGGAATAGGTAATGGTTGGCTAGTTACTTAAGGTGTATCTCAGTTGATATAGCAGAGAATGATAAAGGTAGGGAAATAGGTTCTGGATATTCCTTGCTTAGGCTTAGTGTGACGGAATTGAAACAATAGAGGTCAAATGGGCTAGATGGAAATAAGGAAGATGAGTTGTCAGAACAAAAGGTGTTTTCAATATTATAGGATAATAGTCATTCACCTTTTTTATTTAGTTTTACTTTTCTGGAATATAGATTTTTTGTCTTGGCATTATTAACATGTATGACTAAACATAAATTCAAGCATTACAGTAATGGTTACATTCAAAACTGTCACACTTTTTGTGAGCAAAGTGGTCCCAACTCTACTCTTCCGGGACCATACCTGAACACAGGGATTAAAGTTTTATATGGAGGATTATCTGTGCGCCAGAATTTCGTATAGTGGCCCAAACCCACACAGGCAATGACCTATACAAATTGTAATACCTGTGTACAGGTACTTCTTGCTGGATACTTGAATACAGCTTTCGGTAGAAAAAAGTTGGAAATGTGGAAATGAAACATCCGTGCAAAGTCAATGCAAAGTCAGTGCTAAAACAGGGCCCTGATTGGCTAGATGGACCTCAGGCACTCTCAAAAAAAGACCTTTTGACTCCAATTAACAATGGATGCACCTAGAGCCTGCGATGTTAGCTATAAACAACAATGCTCAATACATGTCTTGAGGTTTTCCGCAGGTTGGACTCTTCAAGAAATTGCGGATAATAGGGGACTACCGGTGGTATCAACTGGCGAGCAGATATGTCAGGGCCATACAACTCCACAAAAAAAGTCACGAGTCCATCAAAAAGTCAAAATCAACAGCCCCCAAGGCCGCCAGCTGATAGCATTAGCCATTTTGGATGCTAAACACTGTAAGATGTCCTACCTGGTCATGGCTCAAGAGCTTGGAATAGAGTCCAGCAAGAAAACACTAAGGAATGCCTTTGCCAAGAGAGGCTCCTATCGACAATCTGCAGGCCGCAAGCCCTATAAGGCCAATACAAAGTATACTAAACAACTTAGGTTTTCACTGAGCCATTCTCATTAGTGCCGACAGGACGGGAGTCATGTCATCTGAACAGATCAATATTATGTTTGTCTTGGTGGAGTTCCAGGAAAGGTTTATGTGACAAGCGCTGCACAGGAAGAGTGGAACGAGAACTGTTTGGTTCCTAAGTGTCCAAAGCAGAACTCAGTCATAATTTGGGATGCAATATTAGGGGATGAAGGAACGAAAGCAATGGTGATCTGAGAATGTGATAACTGGGGCACCATTTCAGCTCAAACCTACGTTGACCATATTCTGGTTCCAACAATTTGGCCCTTCTGGTACCATGAAAGCTGCCATACACGGTCTACTCTCTGCCTAATGGAGGATAGTGGACCCTCATATAGCCCTCACCTCACCCAATCCTATTATTATCACTACCGCATACCCTCCCTCTAATGGCCGTCAGCATTTTCAGATTTCAACCCGATCGAAAACATTTGGAACATTATCATAAGCCCAATCAACAATCGTGAGCCAAGGCCTATAGGATGAAGAGAAGTCAAAGAAGCCTTGATTGCTCAATGGAATAGGGTCACTATGAAGAAGATTTTCAATGGTGTGGATAGTGTTCCTGAAGGAATACAGGCTGTAATAAGTGTGAATGCATGGCACACACGGTGGTGATTTTCATGTATTTTTAGAGTTTAATTACGGATTCCAATATGTCTCACACCCCGGTTCCCTCCCCTGTCGAACCCCCCTGTTTCCCGATTTTTTCTACCGATAGCTGTCGGCCTGGATAAGTTATCCGTCATGCCGGTAACCAATGGCCCCTGAATTCCTACTTCGGGTAGCCAAGTAGTTTTGAAAAATTTGTCAAAGGGGGGAATAAGGGTCGCACCAAAGTAGCCAATATGCTAAAAGAATTCACCTGGAACTTTTGGCCCATTGGAGGCAGGATATTGAACGTAGGTTTTACCGCCTCTACTTCGTTCATTTGCTCGCTCTCGTTCACTCTTTATCAAATTAAAAAAATCAAACCAATGGTAGAGACAGGTGTATAAGTGGAAAACAAACCCATATCCCGATCCTTCTTGAATAACATTACCCATCCCTGTGCTTCCTGCATGCCCCTGTTTCTTCGTACACTTCTGTAATAACAAAGAAAAGAAATAGAGGGAAAAATCTATTGTTGAACATTCTCCTCTATCCATTCCTTCCATTCTATCTGCATGTCTCCTGAACTCTCCTTCCCAATCTTATTATAAAGCCAAGCATATCCGTCCAACAAGATTTCTGCCCCAATTATTAGAGAGGTAGGAAATTATAGGAAATATGGCAGCTTACAACAACTCGGCATCCCATGGTGCTGCAAGAGCTTCATACTTGAGTGCTCGGGGCGAGTACGATCTTGGCGACAAATGAACCGAGCCCCCTCATTTTACACCCAATGTGGGCCTTTTCACCTCAAAAAATCACATCCAGTTGCTTCGCAAAAGAATAACGTACGGCACCGCCAAGCGGGACGGCGCACAGATGCGGGACGGCCAAATGCCTCAATCCCTATGATAGTTAAAAGCATGGAAGTAGTCCATTTCTGATGTTTGAAGAGTGAAAAATAGATGAAATGAAAGCTAGAAACTAGGAGAACATGAATATGGGCTTTTTTGAAACATAAAATAAGATTCAGGAATATTACGGGTCAAAAGAGAAGGAAAAAATAAAGAAAAACAAGCTATTAAATAAAGAAGAAAAAAAGCGACTTCTGCCCACGCAAGTTCATCCCAAATGGCCTGTCAGGGAGCCTTGGATTGCTGGGTGTGGCTAAGGTAATAGTGGTTGGAGGGTGTCGACGGGGTTTAGGAGGAGGAGTAGATGAAGCCGGGGTGCTTTCAGTGCCTTCACTGTCACTAATCAGAACAACAGAGCTTGGGGAGGAAGAAACTGATTGTGGGGAAATAGCTGATCGGGCAAATGTTACTCGACGGCGGCGAACCTGATGAGTAGGAGTAATGGGTTGTGAGGATTTTTTGGGAGGATGAGAGGAGGATTTTGATCGTCGAAGGGGGGCTTTTTGCTCTTGCTTTTCCTGCTTTATTTTGTCTGCCGTTTGCCGGATACCATAGAGAGTCATGGCCTCCCGTCCATCGATGACTCTTGTAGTGGTCATTCGTCGTTTGTCTGCCTTGTGTGTAACATTTATTGCTTTCTGTTGGTCTTGTCGCCGTCCTTCCTCTGAAATTTCCAAAGCAGCCTGGATTCCAGCACCAATTTCCCCCAAGCGAGAAATCATTTTCTTCAACTCCTCATGAGTTACCTTTCCAACTGACTGAAGAACCTTATTGGTTTCCCTTCTGAAGTCTGTACTTTTGGCTGGTGTTTGAAGACCAAGAGTTTGTGAAAAGCGACGAAAAGGTGTATGTGAGGGGGCAGTTGAAAATTGTAAGCGGTCAAGCACAATCTTGGGGTAATAGGGGATCAGTCCAGTTGACCGGAAAGCAGATTTGATGTTGTCGCTGGTAATCGCCTTCTCTCTTGCCTTCCTCAATAGTGACCAGAAAACACCCTTATGGATACCGCCTCCCTGTTGACGAGAAAAATCATCCACTGCCAAACCATAAAAATGTTGAAGAGGGCCAAAGACTGCAACATCTAGTGGCTGTAAAAGGTGTGTGGAGTGCGCTGGTAGGCAGAGCAAAATAATCTCATTCTCTAAGCAGAACATGCAAAAGTTCCAATTAATATGGGATGAATGGCCATCAAGGATGATGAGGCGTTTGCGGCCCGGTACGGAAGGTTGCGCAAAGCGGTTGAAATGATGTGTGATAAACTGAAATCCTAGTGTTTCATCGGTCCACCCCTTCGGTGAATAGGCTAAAAGCACATCCGGATCATCTAAACTTTCATACCATCCCATAGAGTGTCCAGCCTTTGCCTTAAAAATTAAAAATGGGGGAAGACAGGTGCCAGATGCTCAAATTGTTTCCAAATCAGTAATAAGCTCCCTTTTGCCATCATGGGTCACCCTGGGATTCCTTCTTCCCACTTTTGTGACCACTTTTGTCTTGGCTGACATACCCATCATGAATCCTTTCTCGTCTAAGTTGTAGATGTCCTCAGGTCCTATAGAATGTTGAATACGAATTCGATTATATTTCTGAAAATAATCATTCATGACTTTAGGATCATTGGCATAGGCTCACTGTCGCTCAAGGTTGCTACTATAGCGCGATGCTATATCCTTATGGTGGTCCAAAAATCTGCTCAGCCAATTCTTTCCAAGGCCAATACGACCCCCTTCCATACCAATCAACCCCTCCTTCTTCTTCCCGACCAACATTGTCGCCATTCCTTTTACCATGTCCAAACGTGGGGGAAAGCCCCAGTCATCCAGTCTTTTAATCCACCGAACGACAGCTCTCTCCTCCGCCTCTGTCAATAACTGCTGGTCAACGTGAGCCTTCTGTCGCGATACTCGTTGTCCACTCAACTGGTAAGCCAGTGTCGACTTTGGTATATCGAAAGCAATTGCGGTTGCTGTAATAGATGGATAGTTGCCTTTGCGAAAAGCTACAACAGCATTTGTAATCTGCTTTTCCCGAAGATCTTGAGGGCAGTTCTTTACTTGAGGCATCTTGTGGGTTTGAAAAGTTATCGCTTGAGATTGGTAACTCTTCGGCGTTCCACTCACAACTTTATCTATTCTTCAGCCGATGTTAGGAAAAAGTCAAATTTACCCTGCATTCAGCCGCTGGTAACTTCTCCATGCTTTATGTTTTCTTCTCCATTGACTCCAAGGGCAACAACCAATCCCAGAACCCTCTTTATGCATATCTATATCTAGCTATAAATTGATTGATATGTATCTACCCCGCATTCATCTACCTATCCTTTAATTCACCTATTTTCAGCACCAATGCTTGTTCCATAGAACTGGAATAGGCACCACCCGCTCACCGATATCACCTTTGAATTCTCCTCTTTCAGAGCTTTCATTTGGTATACTTTTCAAGTCTCTCGCATTAATCTTGGGTGGCCTACTGGGTAAGAAAGATAGCCGACATAGGGGTTGTTGGCCGTCTCGCATCCGTGCGCCGTCCCGCTTGGCGGTGCCGTACGTTATTAAAATTCCTCAAAGTCTTTGGACCCATCTAGATATTATCAATTATATATGAGAAGCGCTGTTAGTTAATCCCCATAGGGCAATACCAGAAATAATGATCGTAGCCAAAAGAATCCTCAAATTTTGTATGTCCATACATTGCAACCACATCCAATGACAATCCTAAGCCGTCAACCTCTGTGGGAGAACCCCAAAATTCCCATAATTTTTATTATATGATACCTAGAAAGTTTTAACAACTGCCTACACTATAGCCTGGTTTTATTAAATATCTAGAGTTTTGTGTTAGGTTATGAATGTCCAAAATCAGCCATTTTTGGTGTAAAATGGGGGGGGGCTCATTTCTTTTGTCCCCAAGATCGTACCTTGCAGTCCCAACGACGTCAAAAGTGATGGTCCTGATCTCTTCAGAACCCTGTCCCAGAGCGCGCCCCCACCTGTATCGGCTACGAGGAAAAGCAATGCTGAGGTAACTCAAGTTACGGATAGGTAACCTACGGAAGGTTTTGGCCTGGTTGATTGATAGGGCATCAGGCGCATGTCTATTATACCGATCTATTCGATTCAGTCACAGGCGGGTTAGGCTGTTCGTGTATGGGGGGGGGGCAAGTCAATAATTCCTATTTAACTCTGGAAGGTGGGAGCCACTACCTGTCCAGGTGAGCAAGATTTGTTGTGTTCTTTACCACTCTGTACGCGAGTACTACAAGTATGCAGCGAGACATCACTTAGGAGGGTGTGGCGTTTCTGCTCCTGATTTCAGTACTTTTATTTTTGTTTTGTAAAATCCGCGGTTATATTTAGTAGCTAGCTACAGGGAATACCATAGCATGCAACCTAAGTTATGGCCTAAAAACCCTAATCAACAAAAGAAAATCCTCTAACTCTCCACATCATAAAACAATAAAATTTCATAGGCACAAGGCCTATGTGAATTCATATCCTCCAGAGTTACAAACTACAAGTATCCGGCATCTCCTACTCATCATCCTCTTTAGGGCCTTCTGGCATCTTCGTGGGGCGGGAGGGGCATGTCAATGCATGGGATTTGTGCGGGTCGCCACAATTCACACACCTAAGCGCGGTGTAGTTGCAAGGTCGGCCTCTAACGTGGCAAGTGGCTGTGGGGCAAGTGTGAGCCCCATTTGGGTGGTAAGATGCGCACCATCGACAGGTGGCCAGTTCGGTGCATTTGCTATTGTGGTGCCCAAAGGCGTGGCAGTTGGAGCACTGGGTGTGGGAGATGAACCACAAGCAACATTCGGTCCTATACCTTGAGGAAATGGCCGCTAGGCATTTAGAGACGAAGTCTGGTGCCTTAGGGCCTGGAATGGCAACAACAACTGTTGATGCTAATTTTCCAACACTTGATTCTTCGGTGGTGAGCCAACTAGGTGTCCCAGGAAGAGCCAGCTCAGGGTTTAAAGGAGTAAGCTCGGTGGCAACCGTGTCTATTGAGCAAGAGGTCGGAATCCCATGAACCAAAAGGTGCATCACCGGTGTATCCAAGTGGACACTGACGGTGCCAGGAATGAGGTGTAAGAAGGAGCCCACCTTGCTGTTGAGCGCGGTGGCCTTCATTGTTTCCATAGTAACGAGAGTAACTGTCAGTTCTTTCACAGTTACGGTTTGTACATAGGTGCCCGCCAGAGCTTTGTTCATCACATGGCAGAGTTCTAGTGCTGACATGAGAAGTGGGCCGCCTTCTCTTTTGATGACGAGTCGGTGTTCTCTGGTGGTTGGGGACTTTCTCTGAGGGGGTCAGGCAGTGGTGGAGGATCCAATAATCTTCAGAGAGTAATTGGTCTTTTTTCTACCTTTCGTGACCACCATGGAGCAGATACGGGCAGGGGTAAGGGGGTGTAGGCGTGCAGCAGGTGGGGGGGGCCTCGAGATAGGGTCGACCCTTGAGGGCTTATTTTCGGTTACCTTAAAAGGTATTGGTGTGGGTGTTTCAGAGTGGGGAGTTTCGGCCTTGTGGGCGACAATTTCCTCCGTAAGGATATCGATGCTTTCAACTAGCGCGTCGATGGCCGACCTGGAGTCTTTGTGGATCATTCAAATTACTTCCAAGGGGACACAGGTATGGGTGCTTTGGCCAACTGGGGGGACTTCGTCCGCGCAGACTGAGCTTGCATGGTTAAAGAGCTGCAGGTAATAGTCGCGAGATGTTGACCATTGTGGCATCTCAAACTTGGGGAGCGTTAAGCTTCTTTGTCGCTTACGCAAAGGGAGGCCAGGGGCAGAAGGGAGGGGGGTGACATGGTCGTGGAGGGCCCAGTGTCAGGTGGTGGGTTGGGTTCACCTGCTGGCTTGTGCCGTTTTCGGCGCTGGCGCGCCTTGGAAGGAGGGGCAGAGGGATCCATGTATGACTCGTGTAACCCGACAGGTCACGTTACGCGGAAAACTCTAGATAATTATATGGTTTTGAGAAAAGTTCAATTTGCACTGTTGAGCAAAATAGGGAAGAGGAAGCTGGTCCTGATTTCAGTAGTGTACTGGAGTGCTTGTACCTGTACCTGTGCAAGCTACAAGAATAGAGAACTCGAACACTTGGGTCTGAATTCTGCATGGGCGGTCAGATACGCATAGATAATTTACTATACAAATGTTCTATCCCTGACCTTTCCTGTACATGTACCAAAAAATAGTTACATTGGGGATACCATAAAAACTCAAATAATCAGTTGGTGTGGTATGTTGTCGAAAATTACCCACTTTAGAAAAGGGGTGAGGAACGCAGCAAAAGCGGAGCTGCTCAGCCCGCTTGAGAAATATAAAAAAACAAAAGAATACCAGACCTTACCAGGGGAGGCAACTCCAACGACATAGCCTACCGATCGATTATATGAGTTTTTACGGTACTAGGCATGGGATTCCGGGCATTTGCCCTCTAAAAAAGAAAACAAGTGTTTTGGGGGCAGAGCACAGATACCGGTACTTGTATACACCGGAACCCCGAGTTCCTCATTCTATCAATAATATGAGAGAGTACAAGGATTGGACACATGTCATTTTCACCAAGGATAAGGTACTGCAAAAACTGGTTATCCCATGGACTGATGAGACACGCAGATTCCGCACCTTCCGGATACGGTAGCTCTATGCTGTGGCTCAGTGGCTTTGCCTCTTGAAAAGTCATTCATTGTCGAGCTTTTATTGGTTGAAAGTTCCTTAGCCACAGCCTAGAGCTACCATATACGGAAGGTGCGGAATCTGCATGTCTCATAGTCTAGGGGATCAGCATGTGGCGTAATTTTGAGTGCGTGACAAGGCAAGGGAATATAAAAAAGAGAGCAAAATATAGTTAGATGGCTCATTCATCTTGGTTAATTTTCAGTATTTGTCATAAGTTGATGGCCTATTGGTTCGAAACCCTATTTACTACTCCAAAATCTCTAGTTGTTGTCACAAGAAGGTTGGATGACTGCTCTGTGAGACTGAGTATCCACAGAGCCATGTTGGTGGCAACTCGCTTTTCTATCTACTTTGGCAATAGCGCCATTTCCAGTATAAGCAGTTTTTGCGGTATCCGGTGCCTGGTACCTATTTTTTCTGCAGAATCAGTCAAAAGATCAAGATGAAAGAGTATTATCGGCTAATTCCTATGATCTAATGGCTTTGAAGCTGGTCAGCCAAATTGAAACAGAGGCCATCAGTTCAAATCCACGGGCAGTGGAGTAGTTGAACATTAAAAAAAAGTTTGAACTACCTTTATGCTGGGGGGGTAGGTCTAGTATTGGTAATGCCCTTAGGTCAATCTCCACCGAATGTTGCGGTGGGACTGGTGGCTAGCGTTCGGGTACTAATAGTTCTAAGGCTGAGGCGAGCCGCAACTCTAATCGAGTGGCATTTTCGCTGGCTTAGAGCAAGGGGCACTCTCATATCTTAACATTACTTTCTTAGTTACTATAGCAACATGGTAACTAAGCTTTACTTGAGGCACAATCAATAGAGTATAATATGAGTAATTTACTAAATAATATTATAGGTAGAGATGGAAGGGAGATAAGCTGGGAAAGGCTCTGATGAAGGAGTTTTCCACACATGTTATGAAGAATTTGATAAACTTTCCTGTTAGAATGGGGGTTTTTCCTTTCACAAGAGATACTCATTTGAGATTGTAAATTGTTTGGGCCCATGATATGTTACGATGGATAAAGGTAATAAGGTTATTATTATTTATTGGGAAAACCTTTCATATATTATACCATGAAATATGAGTGAAACATGGTACTTGTATCTCTGATACCACAATTTTTAAAGACAACCATTAAAACAGCTAAAAACAATTAAAAATAGAAACAAAATTAAATCAAAGACTCTTTTGCCACACTGTAATTAATAATTAGATCAATAAACTGTAAATGGAAATCAAAAATATGATAGCAGAAAAAGAAAAGAATGGAAAAAATAAGTATGAGTAAAGGAGAAAGAGAAATTAAAAAAGATACTATTCAGCTTGGAAAGTACAAGTTCTTGCATTATGCCTACCCAGATTACCACAATTTCTACATCATTTACAGCAACCCTCAACTACTACCTTCCCATGCATAGGTCAAGCAGGCTGTAAAGCTACAAGACCAAGCGCTCTATATTGAGCACACTTCTTCATAGGTTGACCTGGTAGTCAGTGAGTAGTTGGAGGACTAATTCAACTATCTTCTAAATTCTTAAGATTAACTAGCTTCCAACTTTTCAAATATGTCTGGCACCTTGTTGAAATAGACAAGGTCGAGGGAAAATAGTCAATAGGAGCCTTGTGTAAATGATGAAGAAATGCATAAGCATGCGAACAGGGAACTTCAGTCTCCTGATATCTTGTACAAGTTCATAATTTCGGAAGGACTAAAGAAAAAACAATTTGGATTTATCATCTTTAAAGTTATAAAAATGGGAGAGGATAGGAAACAATTGACAATATGGATTGTTTCCAGATAATTATGAGCTCCTGGGACCTATTTAGAGCTAGTTACGGGGCATCTAGGGCCTCAAAGAATGCGGGCACCAGGCCCTTTTGCCTGCCCTATCCCGCCCAATGAGCCATGGTGGGGGGTAATCTTTGGCATTCCCTGCCCCGGTTCTCACCCCATCCACTCCTCAGACAGGTTTCCATCAAAGCTTGGTGGTGCCAAATGGGGTCCTGAGAGGGTGGGGCCTGCAGACTGAATACCCATCTCGCCCCACTCGGTCCTCCAATGAACATTACATCAATTGCACTACTTGAACCTCAGTAGTAGAAGAAATACAATTCCTATTACTCTAGACTCATGGTTGACTGGTTTCGGCTTTGGTTCACCATAAACAGGTAAAGGGATATTTGTTTAAAGTCATTTCAGCTTGCTGAAGCCACTTAAAATAAATAGCCATTGATGAATGCCAAATCTCATTAAACAAGTCTACCATGAAGAGCTCATGCTCTAATTGTAGACTTTTATTATATGATTTGACAATATTTGAACTATTGTGACTATATCTATTACCCTAGCGGGAATAGCTTACCTAATATTGAAGAGCGAGGTATATGGCTTCCTAGGATGACCATATATCTAAACCTATGCTCCCGAAGTTATGAGATTCCTAGAGATATCTGGAAGACAACTCAGACTACTGGATAAGGGCACGTTTCATGATAAGATTAACTGATTGCAACGAGGTTTAGGGAACACTACTCGTCTTATTGTCTAGTTGCATATGCATATTGCTGCATAGCTGGATATCAGAACTGAACACTTCATATTCCAAATTACTATTGATATGTAGGCATTTGGACCCCAAATTCATATATAGTCTATCATGACGAAGAGATCGAAGACTGTCTACTGGTGGAGTGTGGACACCCTGAGATGAAATAGCAGTTTATGAGTTTCTCAGAGTTAAGCTGGGCAATTTTTCCGGGTCAAACAGTGTTCGCACTTTGTTCTGACAAACTGAATTGTGAAGAACATACTGCTTGACTAAAGAAGTCAAAGTAGTATGAACATTAGTATAAATAGTAGGCCTCTCCCCCGGTGGTTGAAGAATCATCAAGCCACGGAGAAGAAACCTTAACAATATAAGAAGTTAGCAAGTTATATTTTACCTCTTTAATATTTGACTAAGCTTCATTACTTTACCTTTACCAAACGATCATCTACAAGTCTTCCTGACTATTAATCTGTTGTCTCAAATATCCTTGGACTAGTAGCTCAGTATCCTACCGCATTAGCCACCCCGGTAACAATATATTTTACTCAGAAAGAATGCAGTTACCCAGAGTCATACCTCAATTCCACAAAGGTAATTGGCAGTCTCAGAGCTCTGTGCCTCTAGGTCCAGTAACCTTGGCATATAGACTGCCTCAGATCTGGCATTTGGGATTCCCCGCAAGTGTTGTTTCCTTAAACAGATTCCAAACTTAGCTTTAAAGTTTTGGCAAATATGAAAATAGCAGTGAGCCTAAACTATTCCTTCATCAAGAATAGTCCCTCCATTGATCAAGCTCTTATCACGATTACTCATAGTAGTTGCAGTCATGATTTGTTGCATTGTATCCATCAGGTGATATAGAAATCAGGCCCAAGAGTTGCTATTTTGTCCCTGAACAATAGCCGATGCAAGAAGAACAACATCAGCAAAAATAATACTTTGCGTTGTGTGCGTTCTGTGCGTCTGACGCACCTGACGCTGGAACGCAAATCGCGAACCAGGACGCAACCACCCTACCACAAAACGAGGCTGACGCAACCTGACGCAGCACCCAATCCTCAGGACGCACCAGACGCAGAACCTAATCCTCAGAATGCACCAGACGAAGCACCTAATCTTCAAGATGCAACCCGACGTCGGACCTCCACTTCCGGATACAGTGCATTCAGTACTCATCTTCCTGAAATAAGCGAACCTGAAGAGTACCCCCTTTACTTTTCCTGACCAGGGCCACAATAGATTTCATGCTCTCAGTGTATTAAATATACTACTACAAGTATTCTATTGTTCTAATATACAGGACTGATCATGATGCTCATATGCGACCCGTCAGATGGCCCTACCCGGGACTCATCCTTTACCCGGTACTCAACACCTATCCCGGTCACTGTAACTTCATGAATAGAAGTTGCGGGGGAGAAGATCTTATATCATTTTCAGGCCGGCTTTGAGGCCAACAACCTCCCGCAATCCGATCGAGGATCGGAGCCGTGGTTGGGGAGGAATCTGACTTCGAGCTCTGGGAGCGCCAGGGTATCTATAAAGACAACTCTCATAAGGGTCAGCGATTTCCTGAGTTCTGATGCGACAGAGACGTCCTTTATACCGCTGCGTAGCTGGTGTCGAGCCCAACAATCCCCCGCAATCGGATCCCGGATCGGAGCAGTGGTTGTGGAGGAATCTGCCATTGAGTTCTGAGATCGCCAGGGTATCTATAAAGACAACTCTCATAAAGGTCACCGATTTCCTGAGCTTTGAAGCTACAAAGACGTTCTTTATACCGCCGCGTAGCTGGCGTCGAGCCCAACAGCCTCCCGCAATCAGATCCAGGATCGGAGCAGTGGTTGTAGAGGAATCTGCCATCGAGTTCAGAGATCGCCAACAGCCCACCCCATTAAGCCCTGTAACTTCATGAATAATAGCCCTCTGGGGATGAATCTTATACTGCTGGATAGCTGGCATCGAGCCCAGGAACCTCCAAGTGTCGGATTCAGGATTGATTGTCTGGCTGTGGTGGAGTGTTGCAGCTGTGGCCAGGGAGTGTGGATGTTGAGTGTTGTGATGAAAAGAGTGTCGCATCGCGTCCAGTTTGAGGCTAAGTGCCGAGAAACCACCAGGCACTATGCTAGACTTGCTTGTATTATTGCTATCACTCGCTTTCAGGCTGAAGTGAGCTGGCATTTTCGCTCATTCAAAGATGATGTTCTGAAAATAGAACTCTGAGTGCCAGTGTGACTCTGACTTGAAGTCTTTAGCGCAAATTTAAGATTAAGGGTATGATGGCTTTCTCACCAGGCGCCAGCACTAACTATATTTTCTTTGCCAAGAAATACTCCTTGTTCACATCCGGGCTAGTAGAAGACAAAGAAGGCTGAAAAGAGAATCAGGGGTAGTGGTGAATCCTGATGTGCGATGGTGTTGAGGTTTAAGTCAGGATGCATGGGAGGCAGGGTTGCTTGGTTGGATGTGTCCGGATAGAACCCAGTGTAGGCAAGGGTCTCCGGACACACCTGACACAACAAGATGTGGTGTATGGGTACAGGACGCACAGGACGCACAAGACGCAGGGTCCAGGCAGGGAGTGTCAGGACGCAACCCTACTGTATCTCACGCAGGCCACCTTTTTGCTGATGAATATGCCTATTGGTATTGATCAATAGAGCAAGGAGGAGTGTTTGAATATAGTGGACTTTGCAGAGTGTTCCGTCGAGAGAAACAAATTGTCCACTTAGCTGCAACCAGAGTTGTGCTTTGGCAGGATATATGAAAACATGTTGAAATTGCAGTGGTTGCTGTTGGCATGAAGGATTAATTACTCCTGTCTGTATCATATCTGCTTGTAATTATGCCCTGGGATTGGTCTCTCGAATATGTGCTAAATAGGCTGGTAGGTGTTGGTAACTATCATGCTCATATTCAACTGTATTGTTAGAGAGTTTTGCATACTGACATGCTCTATATGCAGCCTGGTAGCTAATCTCTCTATTATAATGACGCAGAACAATGTCAATAAGTTCTCACTGGGTTGTCTTTTATGTACTAACAACTAAGTGCTTAGAAACTTGTCGCGTAAGCCAGGACTGGTTATTGCATGTTGAGCCAAGTGGAATTGCTGCTTCAAGCCAAGTGTGTTATGAGAGCAGGTGACTAATCTTAATATCTGTTTGTCTCGTTCACCTTGCGAAAACTCTCCAATTGTATACTTGTCCAATTGTTTTCTCAATAGCTCAATTTGAATGTGATGTTGAAAATTTGTATCTGTAATGAGCTTGATCTTTATCCTTCAGATACATTCAAAGTCAAACTTATTCGCAATTGATAAATCCTGAACTCCCTTATTTAACAGCCAAAAGTTTCGAAAAGGTCCACCAAGCTTGAATCGGGTAGTAGGTATTGTCTGAAGTAGAATAGAATTTGAGTTACATAAAAGGAAAAGAGATAAAGATAAGGATAAAGAAGGGTACTGATGGGTATTTTGAATTAGATAATAGAGGGTAGTATATATCTTCAGAAGAGTATTGATATGTGTAGACTCGGAAAAATACTTAACAGATAGAAAATCTCTACTTAGGCGATTTAAACAGTTGAACTATTAAACTTTTGGGATAGCAAGAGAGAGTTCTCTATCAATATATTGATATCAAATTTCCTCTTCATACTTGACTCATATTGCGAATAGATATCAATGCTTATTGACCAGACAACAATTAGCTTCTATTTAGGAAATTTCATAATACGATGCCAGTTTGTCACTGCGTAAACCACTGCATTTAACCTGAATTTAGAGTTGTCTGGATGTTCAAGAAGATGGTGGAGCCTGAGTGCCCTATTAAGGTAACAATCAATTCTGAGAGTAAAATAATAAACAAAAATACATTACGAGTGACTGTTTATGACTTAAACCTTTGTTTCTATAGTGATAGTTTTCAAGGTTCATTTTTATACTATAAGTTAAGTTATAGAAACAAACTTAATACTACTACTAATTCCTGGAGAATAACTCTCTTTTAACGGTTTCAGGAATACTAGCCATCAAACAATATCAGTGTCCACCTCATCTCGAAGTAAAATACTCAGACTGCTCACTTTTCAGAAAGCTATAGAGTCTACTTTATATACAAACCAGTGTTTTAGTTCAGTAATACAAAAATCTACATTTTCAAACTCTTCAAAAGGAAATATTGATGCCAAACCATTTTTTACATCTTCACTATCCACATGAGGCTCAGTAAACAAATTGTTTAAAACAAGCTCACAAAGTAAAGCATGCTCTTTCGTCAGTTGTGAGAAGTCTTCTTGTTGTGTTCGGACATTTTTTTAGTATTTTCTCATACTTCTGCATGTACTGCATATCAAAAGCTGCTAATCAAGTCTGCTGAGCCCTTGTTAAAACACTTATCGACTTGAACAAAGGCCATCTCACCATTTCCATCCAAGTTTTTACCTTTATATCTCTATCAGCCATACTTTCAAAATCAATATATCCTTGTTTCATCCAAATACTCCAATGATAAACTCCAGGCTGTGCCCAAGGTAGCCAACAAAGTTGTGGATTTGAAAGCAGCTATTCCTCGTACTCTTTATACTCTGAATTCTTTGGCATTTCTGGTGGATTAATCGATGCCTATTCCTCAATATTCCAGCACATGGTGTTTTCCATATAGTGCCCAATTTGCTCTGTATTAACCATCTTCAGGCTTGCATCAAATATCACAAATATATTTTCATTGTTCCCATCTAAGGTTATATAAGATGCTTTCTGTCCTACATTTATCAGCTCAAAGATTGAGTAAAGAGACTTGTATCTTCAAGGATGCAGGGAGTTGTAGTAAGTGGAGCATGTATTTCATGACGGTTGACGTTGAAAAATACCTTCATGGTATTACCTATTTAATGTAATTAGTATATAGTATATACTATTAACCAGTTGAACTTACAATTGCTTCTGAATACATGCTTAAAGGTAGTATATCCTTTCTTCTGTGCTTTCTGTTCTGCCTGTTTCCAAGTTGCTTTTCCGAATAGTCATGTTAGAAGGCCAATTTCTTTCATAGATTGTAGACGGATAATGCCTTAGGGCCTTGTTCATTTTGTCAACATTCACAGGGCAGAAAATTGAGTGGCAGGATTTTGACTGTTGAAGGTGAAGGTAATTCCTGTTTTTCTCCTTTTGGCACATGAGGTAGAGGGTGGAGGATTCCTGCCGGGTTATGCATTGCAGTCTTTGGGTAATCCATGTTAAGGGTAAAGAGTAAATTGAGCCTTAGTGATAGGTTGAGCGTGAATGGTAGGATGGGAAAGGGGAGTTACAACTCAGTCTTTTACAACCCAAAGCCAGGACTACAGTTCAATGCTTGCCGGGTACTAATAGTTGAAGAAAGGGACAAGAGAGTAAGGAGGAATAATTGAAGAAGGGAAGGATTCTACAAAGAAATTATTTGGCCAATAGGGCATTTAAATAGGGGGTGCTATCATGCTGAGATCAGTAGTTGTGGTTAGCAAAAGAACAACTAGTCATGGCTAGGCTGGTGGACAAAAAAAACCAGAGTGACAGCTAGCTTTGTTGGCCAAAAAAAAAGCCTCTATTACTCTTAACTCAGTTCAAGTTGGGAAAAAATAAATATCACAGTTAGGTTAGCTTACCAGCTAAGATACAAACTGATAGCAACAACATCAGCAAAAAGTCATCCTACGTCAGATTTGGTGGTGTTTCGTCCTGACTCTGGTAGTGTGGACCCTGCGTCCTGTGCGTCCTGTGCGCCCTGTACTCCGGCGGTACATCTAGTTGCATCTGGCGCGTGTGGAGACCCTTCTCAGTACCGGGTTCCGTCCGGACACATGCCACTAAGCAACCCTGCCTCCCCTGCATCCAGACTTCAACCTCAATACCATCTCCCATCAGGATTTACCACTACCCCTGAGTACCCCAGGCCTCCCAGCCTTCTCAGAGTCTGAGACCCACTGGCAGCACTAGGGTGTGAAAGGGGTATTTCTTGGCACAGAAAATATAGTTAGTGTTGGCGCCAGGTGAGAAAGCCATCGTACCCTTAATCTTAAATTTACACAAAAGACCCCGGGGCAGAGTCACACTGGCACTCAGAGTTCTATTTTCAGAACATCATCTTTGAATGAGTGAAAATGCCAGCTCACTCCAGTGTGAAAGCGAGTGATAGCCATAACACTCTCTAGTGCCTGGTGGTTTCTCGGCACTTAGCCTGAAAACAGGACGCGACGCAACACAATCTTTTCATCACAACACTCAACATCCACACTTCGAGTCCGGGGCCACTGATCTAACATCCACACTCCGGGGCCACAGCTGCAACACTCCACCACAGCCATACAACCGATCCTGAATCCGACACATGGAGGTTCCTGGGCTCGATGCCAGCTATCCAGGGGTATTAGATTCATCCCCAGAGGGCTATTATTCATGAAGTTAGGGGTGGGCTGCTGGCGATCCAAGAACTCGATGGCAGATTCCTCCACAACCACTGCTCCGATCCTGGATCTGATTGCAGGAGAATGTTGGGCTCGACACCAGCTACGCAGCGATATAAAGGACGTCTCTGTGGCATCAAAACTCATGAAATCGCTGACCCTTGTGAGAGTTGTCTTTATAGATACCCTGGTGATCCCAGGACTCGATGGCAGATTCCTCCACAACCACTGCTTCGATCCTGGATCTGATTGCGGGAGGTTGTCAGGCTCGACGCCAGCTACGCAGCGGTATAAAGGACGTCTCTGTGGTATCGAAGCCCATGAAGTCGCTGACTCTTGTGAGAGTTGTGTTTATAGATACCCTGGCGATCCCAGGACTCGATAGCAGATCCCTCCACAACCGCTTCTCCAACCCTGGATCCGATTGCGGGAGATTGTTGGGCTCGACGCCAGCTACGCAGCAGTATACACGACATCTCTGTCGCATCAGAACTCATGAAGTCGCTGACCATTATGGGGGTTAACATTATAGGTCCCCTGGCGCTCCCAGAGCTCGATGTCAGATTCCTCCACAACCACTGCTCCGATCCTGAACCTGATTGCGGGAGATTGTTGGGATCGATGCCAGCTACGCAGAGGTATAAAGGGCGTCTCTGTCGCATCAAAACCCATGAAATCAGTGACCCGTGTGGGGGTTGCCTTTATAGATACCCTGGCGATCCCAGAACTCGATGGCAGTTTCCTCCACGACCGCTTGGCCGAATCTCGATCTGATTGCAGGAGATTGTTGGGCTCGATGCCAGCTTCACAATGATGTAAGATTCATCCCTCCGTGAACTTTATTCATGATGTTACAGGGCTGAATGGAGTGCTTGCGATCCCAGACCTCAATGGTAGATTCCTCCATGACCGGTGGGCCGATCCGGGATCTGATTGTGGGAGATCTTTGGGCCCAATGCCAGCTTCACAATGATATAAGATTCATCCCTCCGCGAATTTTATTCATGAAGTTACAGGGCTGAATGGAGTGCTGGCGATCTCAAAACCCGATGACAGATTACACCACAACCACTGCTCCGATCCTGGATCTGATTGCGGGAGGTTGTTGGGCTCGACGCCGGCTACGCCCTGGTATAAAGGACGCCTCTGTCGCATCAGAACTCATGAACTCGCTGACCATTATGGGGGTTGTCTTTCTAGGTCCTGTGGCACTCACCGAGCTCGATGTCGGATTCCTCCATGACTGCGGGGCCGATCCTGAATCTGATTGCGGGAGACTGTTGGGCTCGATGCCAGCTACGCAGAGGTATAAGGTACGCCCTGAGGCGCCAATTCCCCATAGAGCTACTATAGGGTTTCAGGAAGGGGGGTTGCTCGGGGGAGGGAGACCCAACTCAGGCTTGGATGTGAATTTGCCTGTTTATTAGAACAATAGAATAGAAGCCTTCTTGTAGTGAATTTAATAGTTTGACAGAATGAAATCTATTGTGACCCGGGTGACCAAGGTTAGAAAGAAGTAAAGGGGGCACACTTCGCTTATGTCAGGAAGATATAGTCTGGCGTCAGATGGCATCCTGAGCATTAGGTGCTGCGTCTGGTGGGTCCTGAGGATTAGGTGCTACGTCTGGTGGGTCCTGAGGATTAGGTGCTGCGTCAGGTTGCATCAGGTGCGTTGTGTGGTAGGGTCGTTGCCTCCAGGTTCTCGATTTGCGTTCCAGCGTCAGGTGCGTCAGATGCACAGAACGCACAGAACGCAGGATAATATTTTTGCTGATGAAGACCGTGCACCATAGTTCATAGTATGATATAAGGGAATATTGTAATTGGTTTCATGGTATACTGAATGTTTACCCTTATTTATTTCTTTAAGTAGGTGGTGATGAGGTTTTTTCATGTTTTTGGGTTTTCTAGGTTATACTTTAGAGTGCTTGCCAGGATTTTGCAGTACTTTTACAAATAAATTCAACGATTTAACAACAGAAAAAACAAAATAATGTTATTGATAATAAGCCTTTTACAAATTTTGAATCTTAAAATCATGCTGAGTTATAATATTAGTATGGCAACCCACACATTTGTCTTACATATTCCGGTAAGATGAATCAGAAAACTGGGGTATGTGAGGTCCTGTGGCAATCTGCTGGTGAATATAAAATCAAGTAAGAGAAATGTTTATGATAAAATAGTTAATACAAAATTCACGAACAAGTATGTCTACCATTTGCATCAACAACAGCTTGAATCTGCTGTGGCATCCTATCTAAAGTCCCTAGGCAAAAGTGTTCGTGAAATCGCTTAGCTGGATATCTCATATTTTCATGAACACTTTTGCCTAGGGACCGTACATGCTTTTAAATATTATCTACTATAATCTTATCTGACTTTTCAAAAATTGCCTTTTTAACATCCTTTACAGTTTGAGCACGTGATTATCATGTGTTTATTCTAGATTTAAGAAAATTACAGATATTCTTTATTGGATTCAGATCAGGAGAATAATGGAGTGAGGTCAACCTAGGAATTCCAAGTTGGGCTCTTTTCTTTGCTGTTGCATGAGTCCGATGAGCTGGTACTCTATCTACTATTAAAATAATCTCATTTGAGCCAAACTCACTAGTATTAGTACTACAGCTATTACGACTACTCTCAGCACTATCACTACTGGTCCTGCTACCACCACCACCACCTGCTCGTATATTTCTATCCTCCTTTTCCCAATACCCAAATGGCCAAATAATAGGCATACAAACATAATCAATATATGTTTTTGCTTTAATTGAACCCCAATCCTTCTTTTCTCAAATAACAAGAACCTTTTTCCTATTATAATCCAAAATACCACCATATATAAGAAGTGAATTCTTCTTTTCAAATCTAGGCATTAAACAATTAGCTAAATACTCTTTACCTGCATTGCATGTCACATATACTATTCCCCTCTTTTCTTCTAGACAGCTATAGCATTCATTGGTTGATAGCACTCTTCTCCACATATTGCTAGACCAAGATTGTATATTTAATCCAAACTGCATATGCTTGATGCACTGAGTCTCATTGAGATAAGGTTTTTTTCTGGCTATTCGCCTATTATTTTCTTCCTTGAAAAATACTGTGCTAAGTGTTTCTTCTGATGCTTGAAGGCCGAGCATCATAGCAATTCCCCAATAGGTTTTCTGACTCCTTTCAGCATTTAGAGTAGCCTCATGAATAAGACATCTGCGAAGAAGGGTGTCTATTTTGAGTGGCTTTTTTCCCCATTTACGTGGAGTTGTAGGCCTATTGCATACTTTCCAAGCTGTTGAAACTGGAATACGATAGCCTTTTGCAATCCTCTCAGTCCACCCTGCATCAGTCCACAAACATTGAACTTGACTACGTTGCTTGTAACTAAGATCTTTAGTTCCAATTTGAGACATTGTATAAAATACTACACTTTACAGTGTGAGGTATGGCAAGCTCCTTTCCCTCAATTTTCCTACCCCGCTTTTTTCCTTCCTATGCGGGAAGGTCGATTTGGGGTTCAACACCACACAACACAACACAAATCTCACGATCATCCCGCCCACTGAACTTGAAGCTTTATAAGTGGACTGGGATGGCCTCCTCATGAGATAAAATTCCATGGTTGGCACCCTACTGCTACTACACACATTACCGGCAGCGCTTCATTACGTTCGTCGAAAATCACCATACCTATTGGGTACCTTACACAAAGTCCTTTCAGAAGCACTTGTGTATGAAGTATGGCGGGCAATATACCTTCGAGGCTGGCACCCTACTGCTACTGGCTGGCACCCTACTGCCACCAGCTGGCACCCTACTGCTTCCTCCCTACCGGCTTGCATCCTACTGCCATTACCCGAAAAACCCGGCACCCCAGTCTGGCAACACACCAGACCCATCAAGCATGACAACGGCAATCTTCACCACCCTGGAGCCCAGGTGGTGGTCTAGTTATTGGATACCTCATAGGTATGGTGGGGAACACAACTAAAAGATCATAAGCTGCAAGCTTGATGATAGCGCAAGGAACTCCAATCATCGGGAATTTTAACTTTGATACCATGCCTTATCGCATTATTAGTTATAGTTTTTGATTTGTTTCTTTTGTTTTTGTTTTTGCTTTGGGTTTTTATTTGCCATGGGATATTTCCCGAATGCAGCGGTTGAACCCTAGGAAGTGCTAGTCAT
>Ga0307513_10002419_pt1 | contig 25865 bp, 20 predicted proteins | sample 15_EM_MG_FD_202174 | JGI IMG/M metagenome (GOLD analysis project Ga0307513, IMG submission 202174) | Populus trichocarpa ectomycorrhiza microbial communities from riparian zone in the Pacific Northwest, United States - 15_EM | ecosystem: Host-associated > Plants > Roots > Unclassified | place...
GATCTCAGCCATCGCGGTGGCCCGCGCGCAGGCCACGCGGTTGCTCGGAGAGGCGCGGGGGTTCGCGGCTGAGGCGCGCAGGCGTGTACTGTCATATTTCCCTGAATGGGAAGTGCGCACCGAGGTCTTAGAGGGTTCGCCATCTCGGGAGTTGCTGCGAGAGGCTGAACGTTGGAAACCGGACCTCGTGGTGGTCGGCTCGCAGGGGCGCTCCGCGCTCGGGCGGTTCTTCCTCGGCAGCGTGTCGAAAGCGCTCGCCACCAGAGCGCGCAGTTCGGTTCGTGTCGCGCGCCGTGGGGTCGAGAAAGGCGACGGCGAACCGCTACGGCTCATCGTGGGCGTGGATGGATCGCCCGGCGCGGCAAGGGCGGTGCGGGCAGTGGGAATGCGTGCGTGGCCTGCGGGGACTGAGGTGCGCCTTATCGTCGTGGAGGACGGGAGTAGCCCCACAAGGTTAGCCGACATCCAGCCAGGTTTGGCGGAACTGTTTACGGGCAACAACGAAGGACTGCCGGTGAACGCGCGCGTGATGGCCGAGGGGGCACGGATGGTGTTGCGTGAGGAAGGACTGAGCGCATCGGTCGAAATCAGGGAGGGCGACCCGCGGCACGTGCTGATAGATGAGGCGCGAGAGTGGGCAGCCGATTCCCTCTTCGTCGGCTCACACGGGCTGGACCACCCGGACGAGGGATCAGGCTTGGGCAGCGTTTCAGCGGCGCTGGTGACAAATGCGACCTGCTCGGTCGAGGTCGTGCGTTCGTGACTAATCATGCCGGCGAGCGGAGGGGATCGTTCGGATAACTACTGGTTCGCGCCGTAACGAACAGAACGTAGCGCGAAGGGCATCATGATGTGAAAGGGCGCGAATTTATTACCTCGCCCGCAAGTAAGATCAAGCGTAAACTGCCCTCTTAGGATAGTGATCACACACGTGCTTAACCTGCTCTCGGACGAGGCGCGCCAACCGGGTCGCCTTTGGCGAAGTTTGTTAGAGCTTATTGCGACACTGAAACACGGCTAATAATGTAGTCATCGCGCCGGGTCTGGACGATCCCCGAGGGGCGCGGAAAGGGTCTGCGGTCATGTCCACTATCAGCGAAGCATTCAGACCCGGCGTCGGGCGTAAGTTTCAAGTTGAGACAACGAGCGGCGACCGTCCGGTGATTGTTGGTTGAAGGAAAGGGTATTGGAGCCGATGAATCACGTCATCTTAGAAATCGGGCTGGCGCTCGCGCTGATCGCGTTCGCCGTCGTACTCGCCCAGAAACTCGGCTTGTCCAACATCACGTTCCTGATCATCGCGTCAGGCGCGCCCGCGTTAATGTGGAGAAGGTATGAATAAGACGTTTGTAAAATCCGGCTTGATGATTGTGATCTGCCTGCCGTTAGCCTTCGCAGTTCTCGTGAGCGCACAGCCGGGAAGACCTCGCGCACCCGCGGTCGAACGGTCCGAAACCCGTTGCGGGTGGTTCAGTAATCCGACACCCGCCAACGCTTCGTTGCATGATCGTGACGGCGAGTGGACCATCGGGGTGCAGGGCGCGTATCAAGCTGAAGGCACTTGGCCGTCCTTCAAAGCGGGGCAATGGGTGGAGACGAACGGACACTACGGCCACGGATGCGCGTGCCTGCGGATGCAGGTCAATCGTGAGACTCAAGAGGTGATAAAGATCGAAAGTGCGCGCGCTCGCCCGTTGGCCGCATGTCGTCGCGACCGCTCGTTGAGGAAATGGGGATTTAGGTGAGAATTATTCTCAAGCCGCGCCTGACAACGGTCTGCGCCTGACGGCGAGTTAGCATGAATGTCGTCGAGAACCTGTCTATCACACGGTCGCGCTGCGGCAGGTGATGCCGAACGTGAGATTTCTGTTGCATGGATATGGAGACAGACAACTGGGTGCTTGAAGCAATTCGCTTTCACAACACGAAAGGGGCGAATGTGGCCTCAATCATAGAGTACATTGATTACCGCGATCATTTCAGATATGAGGCGGGAGAAATTGAGGCTGCGCTACAGAGGCTGTCTAAAGATAGTAAAGTGACGTTGCGTGATGGGAGCTATTTTCTAGCGAACGAAATCTAACAACAGCATGCGCTCGACTCGCGACACGCAGCTTGTCACATTCGATTATCTTTGCAGCACAACGCTCCGGCGGTTATGACTTAAGTCTTCGCGACCCGCATGGTGTAGTATTTGAGCGAAGATAACGCATAGATAACCGTCAGTCTGGGGGCGAAGAGAGTGAGTCGCAACATACTCGTTCGGAACAACGTGAAGGTCTTTGGTAAAGGCACGCAGCCCATGCTGTTCGCCCACGGCTTCGGGTGCGACCAGAACATGTGGCGCTTCGTAACACCGGCGTTTGCGGATGACTATCGCATCGTCCTCTTCGATTACGTCGGCTCCGGAAAGTCCGACCTACAGGCTTACACCCCGGAGCGTTACGGCCACCTCGACGGCTACGTGCAGGACGTGCTCGACGTTTGCGCCGAACTCAATTTGAAGGATGTCGTCTTCGTCGGTCACTCGGTGAGCGGCATGGTCGGGATACTGGCCTCCATCCGAGAGCCGGAGCGGTTCAGACACCTTGTACTCGTTGGTCCATCGCCCCGCTACATCAACGAACCGCCCGACTACATCGGCGGCTTCGAGCGCGCAGACATTGTGGGGTTGCTCGACGTGATGGAGAAGAACTACATCGGTTGGGCCAACTTCCTCGCGCCCGTCATCATGAAGAACGAGGGACGCCCGGAGTTGACGCGAGAGCTTGAAGAGAGCTTCTGCTCCACCGATCCGAAGATCGCGCGGCGGTTCGCCGAAACCACCTTCTTCTCAGACAACCGCGAAGACCTGTCTAAAGCGACCATCCCGTCCCTCATCATGCAGTGCTCCGAGGATGCCATCGCCCCGCTGGAGGTGGGGGCATATCTCCACGGCCATCTGCCGCAGAGCACTTTGCGCGTCATGCAGGCCACGGGGCATTGCCCGCACATGAGCCACCCGGAGGAAACCATTCAAATCATCAAGGATTACCTCGCGACTGACCGCGCTGACTGAGTGCCGGCTGGCTCATGAGTCAAATGGACGACCTACTGAATACAGCGCCATGCGGTTTTCTGTCGTTCACCGACGATGGCAAGATCGTTCTGGCTAACAGCACGCTGCTGGAACTTCTCGGGTATGAACCCGGCGAACTGCTCGGGGTACACGTCGAGTCGCTCCTGCCTGTCGCCAGCCGCATCTTTTATCAAACACATTTTTTCCCGCTCCTCAAACTGCACGACAGGGTGGAGGAAGTATATTTCACGCTCCGTTCGAGGGGGGGTGCGGAGATACCTGTGCTCGTCAACGCGGTGCGCCGGGAACGGGAGGGAGTCGTCACCAACGACTGCGTTCTAATGCACATGCGCCAGCGCAATCAGTATGAGGACGAAATCCTACAGGCGAAGCGCACGGCAGAGGAATCCACCCGCGCCAAAGATGAATTTCTGGCCGTGGTTTCACACGAACTGCGAACTCCACTGACGGCCATGCTCGGCTGGGCGCGAATGCTGAAGACGGGCAAACTTGACGAGCGCACGGCAGCCCGCGCGCTTGACGCCATCGAACGGAATGCGGAATCGCAGAACCAACTGATAGGAGACATACTGGATTTCTCGCGCATCATCTCCGGCAAGATACGTCTCGACGTTGACCGGGTCGAACTGGCGTCGGTCGTCGAGGCGGCCATCGACGTTGTCAGTCCCTCCGCCGAGGCTAAGGGAATCAGACTTCAAATCGTCCTCGACCCGAAGGCGGGACCTGTCTCCGGCGACCGCGAACGCTTACAACAGGTCATGTGGAATCTGCTCTCGAACGCCGTCAAGTTCACCCCTAAAGGCGGGCGTGTGCAGGTTCGCCTCGCGCGGGTTGATTCCAGTGTCGAGATCGTCGTCAGCGACACCGGTCAGGGCATCAGCGCGGAGTTTCTGCCTTACGTTTTTGAACGCTTCCGACAGGCGGACAGCACGACGACGAGGCGACAGTCCGGCCTCGGGTTGGGCATGGCGATCACGAAACACCTCGTGGAGTTACACGGCGGAACGATCAGGGCTGAGAGTCCGGGCGAAGGTCAGGGTTCCAGCTTCATCCTGAGATTGCCCGTGATGATCGTTCATCACGCCGGGCACTCCTCAAAAGTTACCGCAGAGCGGCAGCACGTTACGGACAAAGATCATCCGCCGTCGGTGGAACTGGCGAGGCTGGACGGAGTTCACGTGCTCGTCGTTGACGATGAGCAAGACGCGCGTGAACTGCTGTTGACCATACTGACGCAAAGCGGGGCGGTAGTGACGACTGCGTCGGGGGTTGCGGACGCCGTTGACAAGTTGAAGCTGGTGAACCCCGATCTATTGATGAGCGACATCGAAATGGCGAACGAAGACGGTTACTCTTTGATCCGCAAGGTGCGAGCTTTGGAGGAGGGCTTGGGGCGCAAAATCCCGGCCATCGCTTTGACGGCGCACGCCCGATCTTCAGATCGTCTGCGGGCGCTCTCAGAGGGTTTCCAGATGCATATAGCCAAGCCGGTCGAACCAGCCGAATTAGTGCTCGCCATCGCCAACCTTACGAATAGAGGGCGTGGTTAGTGTCGCCTGCACCGGAGAGTCTCACACAGGCAATCTCTACTCTTGCCAGCCTTTCCTACCTGTCTGTAATATCTGCGCAAACCGGCAGCGATGCTTGTTAACGAAATGAGTAAATTTATGCAGAAGAATTGAATCCGCACTTTGCACTCGTCGCAAGTGTTGCGGCTCGAAAACTGTCACTCACGGCCTACCGTCTAGCTCCACCTTCTTTGCGGGAGCAGTCCGGCGTCCCGCGAGTCAGAATATTTTCGCCCACGAAGCCGAAGGCGTAAGCGAGAGCTTTCCGCATCGCCGATCTTGCATTCGCGCTCTGGAAGGTTCTTCCGGTTTCAATACGAAGAATCACTACAGGGCTTTGACCACCCGTTTGAGAAGTGGGACGACGGGCATTTGAGGGGACATCTATATGAGCAACGCAGAACCACACCCGAAGTCGTTCGACCCGGCCACGATAGACAGGATCATCAGCGAAACTGTGGCTCCCGCCGCGGAAGAAGTAGACCGCGCCGCGACGTTTCCGCGCGCCGCTCTCGACACACTCGGGCAGGCCGGACTTCTGGGGTTAATTAGTGCGCCCGACGTGGGAGGGAGTGGAGAATCGCACCGCGCCGCAACGCTGGTCGTCGAGCGTCTGGCTGCCGCGTGCGCTTCTACCGCGATGGTGGTTTGTATGCACTATGCCGGAACAGCCGTGATCGAAGCACACGGCGCACCGGCTCTCCGTGAAGCGATTGCGCGCGGCGAGCACCTCACTACGCTCGCCTTCTCGGAGAAGGGATCGCGCAGTCATTTCTGGTCGCCGACGAGTACGGCGAGACAGGTTGAAAGCAGAGTCCGGCTCGATGCGCAGAAAAGTTGGGTCACTTCCGCCGGACAGGCCGATTCTTACGTCTGGTCCAGTCTGCCTCTGGCAGCCGAGGGACAGAGCACTATCTGGCTCGTCCCGGCGGATACCGCAGGGCTTACGATTCCTTTTCAATTCGACGGGATGGGCTTGCGCGGAAACCACTCGTCTCCCGTTAACGCCGAAGAAGTCGGCATCCCGTCCGAGAACATGCTCGGCGCTGACGGCGATGGTTTTAATGTCATGATGGGGATTGTTCTACCTTACTTTCAGTTGATGAGTGCGGGTTTTTCGGTCGGTACGATGGAAGCTGCGACGACGAAGGCGGCTCAACACGTCACCGGCGCGAAGTTAGAACATCTGACGCAGACGCTCGCCGAGCTACCGACGATCCGCGCCTACCTCGCGCGCATGCGGGTTAAGACGGACATGTGCCGCGCCCTGCTGCTGGACACGCTCGACGCGCTCGAAGCAGGACGCGAAGACGCCATGCTGCGCATTCTGGAGGTCAAGGCGGCTGCCGGTGAAGCCTCCACAGAGGTGACGGATTTGGCTATGCGAGTATGCGGCGGGGCGGCATTTCGGAAGGAAGTCGGAGTGGAACGCAACTTCCGTGATGCGCGCGCGGCGACCGTGATGGCTCCGACCACCGACGTGCTCTACGATTTCATCGGCAAGGCCGTTTGTGGCATCCCTCTATTCGGTTAACAGAAAGGTACAACTTCACCAATGAGTAACTCTGAGATTCTGCTGCTGGGAGCAGTGGCCTACGATCCAAAGGTGGTGACTATTTGGGAAGGCTTCAAAGCATATTTCTATCGACATAATCTCCCGTTCGACTACGTCCTTTATTCCAACTACGAGCGGCAGGTCGAGGCACATCTGCGGGGTGATTTTCACGTCGCATGGAACTCGCCGCTCGCGTGGGTTAGAACCCGGCGGCTGGCAGGCTCACTCGGTCAGGATGTACGCGCGCTCGCGATGCGTGACACGGATCAGAATCTAACGTCCGTCATCATCGTTCGGAGTGATTCAGGCATCCAGTCTGTGGCCGACCTGCGCGACAAAAAGGTGGCGGTGGGAGCCATCGACTCGCCGCAGGCCACACTCCTTCCGCTCTCAAACCTTCGCGCACAGGGCTTGATTCCCGGCGACGACTTCAAAGTCATGCGCAATGATCTGCTCGGCGGCAAGCATGGCGATCACATCGGAGGTGAACGCGAAGCCGCACGCTCTCTCATGTCGGGCGATACGGACGCCGCCTGTATGATCGACGGCAATCATCTGCTGTTCATCACAGAAGGAACTCTTCCCGCCGGGGCGACGCGCGTTTTGTCTCAGACCGGAACTTACGATCACTGCAATTTGACCGTCACCTCTTCCGCCCCGCGCGGGTTGGTGGAACGCTTTCACAAACTCCTGCTGGGGATGTCTTACGATGACCCAGAGGTCAGGCCGCTGCTCGATCTGGAAGGTCTTAAAGTTTGGCGTGAAGGTCGGGTCGAAGGTTACGAAGCGCTCGAACGGGCTGTGGACGAGATGAGGTTCTATGACGGGGACGGAAACATCACCATCGCGGATTATAGATATTGAAGACCTCGGCTTTGATCGGGGCGCGCACATCTTGATCAAGAAAGCTCTGGCAGATATTCCCGTCGGAGAGAAAATCGGTGTCAGAGGCTGCGCCCCGGACGTGGCCGTCCACCTGCGCGGCTGGTGTCGCTCACAGGGACACGAGATCATTTGGCCGGAAAGCGGTGCGGCAGGCAAAGAAGTTCACCCGCCCGGTGTGTCTCCTTTAGTCGCATGTATAGTTCGCGGCTCCGCGACCAGCGGGCGCGGGCGTCACGCCGAGACGGCGGGCGCACCCGACCCGCGTCAAACGGGGGCGGTGGTTGACCGCCCGCCCGCCGGTTGGGGACTGGCGGCACGCGGCGCGAGGGTCGAAGCTGGTGCGCCGGAGTTTCACTTTAGACTCAATTCAAAGAATGAAGTCTGGGCTGACAGTGTCCCGCGTCTCTACTCGCAAGCGGCGGCGGCGCAGTGGAATCCGGCGACGGCGATTGAATGGGACGCGCCCTTTGAACTTCCTCCCGAGATAGAGTCGGCGGTCGTTCAGGTGATGACCTATTTGATCGAAAACGAAATCGCCGCCCTTGTCGTACCGGCGAAGTTTCTGGCACAAGTACACCCGCACTTCCGCGAGGTGATGCAACTTCTGGCGATTCAGGTGGCCGACGAAGCGAGACACGTAGAGGTCTTCACACGCCGTGCAACGCTGCGTCATAAAGGAGAGTTGGGACTCTCGACCGCCAGCGGTCAGCTTTCACTCAAAACGTTGCTGGACGAACCGGACTTTACGCTCGCCTCTTTCCTGTTGTCAGTGCTCGGCGAGGGGACTTTTCTGAATCTACTGTGGTTTCTCGAACACCATGCACCCGATCCGGTGACGCGGTCTGTCGCCAGATTAGCGGCTCAAGATGAAGCACGGCACGTCGCCTTCGGCATCGGTCATCTTCAATACATGATCGCCCGCGACCCGAGCACACGCGGTCGCCTCAGCGCGGCGATCAACCGGCGACATGATGCGCTAGCGCAAACTGCCGGACTAAACGAGGAAGTATTTGACGCCCTGATTCTACTCGCGGCGGGCGAGTGGAAGCCCGAGGCGGTCGCCAGAGGCTTTGAGAAGGTGCAGGTTCTCAAACAGGAGATGGACATGGATCGGAGAGGCCGCCTGATCAAACTCGGTTTCGGCGCAGAGGAAGCAAGCGCGCTCTCCGCTTTGCATACCCGGAATTTTATGTGAGAACGCGGCTCGCAGACTCCGTTGGATGCGCTGGCACGGCGGCACACGTACTCCGCGTTGCAACCCATATGCCCCCGTCAGCGGCTCAGCCGGAACGCAGCCATCTCTTCGCTGTTGCGAACCAGCAGGACATCCCCGGCCAGCACCGGGTGGTTCCAAGTTTTGCCCTTGATCGCCGGGAACTGCGCAAACTCCGTGAATCGGTCGGGAGCCGCCCCGACCAGTGCCAGTTCGCCCTGCTCCGACACCACCAACAGCACGTCCTGATCGGGCAGCAGTACGAGTTGGCCGGAGCCATAGTTTCCGCCCGCCCACTTGCGCACGCCGTCCTTGAGGTCGATGGAGGCGATCTTGCCTGCGTCGAGGCCGTAGGCAAAGCCTTTGTGAACGACGAAGTCGCTGAAATACGGTTTCAGTCCTTCGGACATCCAACGCTCTTCGACCGTCCACCCGCCGTCACGTTGCGCGACCGCGATGCGATACAGGTCGCTTCCCTCGCCGACGCTGAGCAGCAGATCGCCGTCGCCGGTCATGGACGGCTGCACGATGCGTGCGCCCGTCGGCAACGCGTGCTGCCAAAGCGTCCTGCCGTCGTCCGGTGCGACGCTGATCGCGCCGGGACCGTTCATCAAAACGATCTGCGTGACCCCGCCGAGCGTCACGCGGTGGGGCGAGCTATAGCAGCAGTCGGCTTTCGGGCCGGACCAGCGCGGCTCGCCGTTGGCGCGGTCGTAGGCGGCGAGCGTGCCACCGGCGGCGACGACGACGACGTTGTCGATCACCAGCGGCGAACTTGAGAAACCCCAGCCGGGAAGTTTCGTCCCGGTGTCGGACGCCGCGTTGCGCGACCACACGACCGTGCCGTCGTCGGCGTCGAGCACGTTCAGGATTCCGGTCGCGCCGAGCGTGTAGACCCGGCCATCGTCGAGGGTCGGCGTCCCGCGCGGACCTGCGCCCCCGTTCGACTCATAAAACCGTGCTTTGTCGCGGTGGGTCCACACAGGCTTGCCGGTGGTCAGGTTGTAGCAGGTGACGAGTTCATCCTCGCCGCGCTGCTCCTGTGTGTAGAGGTGGTCGCCGCGAACCGCGAAGGACGACCAGCCCGGTCCGACGGGGCGACGCCACAACTCGACCGGCGGCGACTGAGTCCAGTCGGTCGCGATGCGCACGCCGCGCGCGACGCCGTCGCGTTCGGGTCCGCGAAAACCGGGCCAGTCGGCTCCTGCCGTCGCTGCTGCCGGAGGCGACGCGGGCGCGGCAGGCTCGTTGGCGGCTTGCGCTAGAAGGCGTTCCTCCGGAGTCTTGCTCCAACGCCAGTGGAGATCCGAATCGGCATCGCCGGTGATGCCGCCAGTCCGCAGGAACGTGAACACTCCGCAAGCGAGCAGGATAGCGACAACCAACGACGCGCGCCGCAGTCCGTTGGAGAGCCGACGGGTAGCGACCGCCCAGACGACGAGCGCGAGGCTCAGAGCCGGGATGGCATAGACGGGGAGCATATTCCCCATCATCCCGCCCGCAATGGACGGATGAACGACGCGCTTTGTGACGACGACCGCGACGACCATCAACACGATTGCGCCCACGCGCTCTGCCCAGCGCGCACGGCTGAAGAACAACCACCACACGACGACCACCAACCCGAGGGCGACTGCGCCAAGCACCGCGACTATCGCGGTGTCGCGCGAGACGATGGGCAAGACGAGCCATAACACCCACTGTAGCGCCACGGTGACCACGCCCGGCCACAACCGGAGCGGCTTCCGAGAAGTTGGTTTGTCGGTCTGTTCGAGGGGCGTCTGTGCGGTGGGAGTCTGTTCGATGGTCATATCAGACCAATACGCTCTTCAACAGGCTGTTAGTTCCCTGTTATCACCCGTCTCTCGGCGAGACGCTGCTGCTGAGAGACGTTACATGATGTAATATCCGCTTAAGCTAAGGGTCGGCATGACGGCATCTGCTAACACTGTCAGCCCTGCGGGCGCTTGGTTGACTAAACTCAGGTCCGGAGCGTAGGTCAATGGACTGAGGTAGTTGACGAGCACTTCAACCAGCGTCCTCAGATTTACTTCCCGCCACTGCGCCCTCTCAGTCATTGGAGTAAAGAATTTACAAGCTCAACTAATTCTTCTAGGTTCATGGGCTTGGTGATAGCCTCGTTAGCTCCGGCCTCTCTGGCCTTTTCGAGTTGTTCTTCCCCGTAAGCGGTCAGAGCAATTATCGGGATGTTGGCGCATTGTTCCGTCGCCCTCAATTCTCGAATCATGGCGAAGCCGTCGAGGTTGGGCATGTTTATATCGGTGATGATTAAATCAGGCTCGTCCATCTTCGCCTGATATAGCCCCTCGCCTCCGTCCGCCGCCATGAAGACCGTGTAGCCTGCGCTTTTCAAATACAGGTGCAGCAAGTCGCGCGTATCGACGGTGTCGTCAACGACGAGTATTTTCTTTGACAAGTGAAGCTCCCTTTATACGCGTGAGAACACCGTGCCCGTGGTCGTTTAAGTATGAGCGCGTACAACTAACCGACTCTCAATGAGCTATTACGTCACGGTGTCCCTGCCCATATCACAGCGGCAATATGCCACCTGCCCGACCGCAGAAGAACACCGCATCTCCCTCAGAGGGCGTCTGTCCCCGCGCCGGTTCAAAGGATTCAAGCCGCAGTCCTGTTTAAAGTTTTTACCGTTTCAGTCGGCGGGGGCATTGTTTGTCCGGCTGTAGGTGGTACGGAAAGCGATGTTGACGCGGAGGGTTCGTATAAAATGGTGGGGGCGACGTGATAGTAAGGCCCTACCATCTTACCTCGCCCCAAATTGAATTCCCGGTGCGCGCCGCAGTCCATGCAGACGCAGTACGTTTCATTGTTGTGGGTGAAAGGCGGGGCCATCATTGTGTGCCAGCAGCCGAAAAGACGTGTGACCCATTGAAGCGGCCTCGATATTACCGCCCATGAATCATGACGACGTGAAGATCGCTTTAAAGATACCCGGCTCACCTTCAACCTCGCTTCCTCTTCCTGCTAAACAAGCTGACCACCCGGTAAGACAGGGAGCATTTCCAGTTCATCATGACTGTTAATGTCCACGATCTCACCACTGGCGTCGAGTTGAACCTTAATCACACTGTATGATGAATGAGAGCCGGTGCGCCGATCAGAAACTACTACCTTCCCGGTTCTGCCCCCGTGCCTACCCCGACGGATTCTCACCGTCGAACTCGGTAAATTATCTATCGCCATACTTCACCTATCAGAATTGGTGGCCGTCGCCGCTTCATGTTGCCGGATCGTGTTTAAGTGTTTGCGTGTGGCAAAGTAGCTCGCAACGGCGAGGCATGACCGTAGGTTGATTACACCTCGACAGTAGTCTTGAAAGTTATCCGCCCTTGTCTGACTTCTTCGATGGCGATGCTCGTATTTCTCCGTCGCCGCAAATCGGCTTCGACGCGAGGGAGTGCGCCGCGCATGAGTTGCTTGGCTCTTAATCCGGCGACGATGCTTAACTGATACCTCGAACCTGTCTTCGACTGTTGTGCATCCTCTACGACCACGCTATCGCTGTAGTTTGTTGTTTGTTTCGACTGAGTCATAAAAACCTTACTCCCGAATTCTGTCTGTCTTGAATGAAGGGGCGTTGCAATCTGACAACCTCCCCGGATAGACGCTAAAACGCCCTGAACAGGTAAGAGACGGCGGTCAAGTGCCACCGCTGCGATGACGTTGCGGCGCAGTCAACCATGGATGTAGCTCTTCCATTCGTTTCCCGGTTATGTGTTGGTCAAGTAAGGTTGCGAGACTTCGTTCATCCCTATGCGAATACGCGCGACCAACCTGATCCGGCGCAGGTCAGACACGAACCGGTCACGCTACGTCTGCCGCTCCCCTCACATTTAGGGCATGCACCCGCCGGTTGCGGCACAGAGACTGTTCCCTTCCCGCCGCAAACCAGACACGAGACGATGTATGACAGAGAGATAGCCCGCTTGCCTGTGCCCGCGCACTGCGCGCATGTTTCCGGCGCATGGAGCTTCTGCGGCTGGCTCATCTTTCACCCGCCCGCGAGCAACTCGGATAATTGGAACAGATCATGCTCTCCGGCGACTCCTGACCGTCTCTATCCATTGACTTCAACATCAATATGCTCCCTCACTCATGCTAATCATCGAAACTGCGGACGTGCTGCACAATGCGAAAGTTATTACATGCCCCCGGACATCGCTCCCGGCTTATTATCTTCCTGAATTTCGGAGATGAGGGCTTCTGTCGTCAGCATCAACCCGGCGATTGAGGCGGCGTTTTGCAGTGCGCAGCGCGTGACTTTCGCGGGGTCTATAATGCCCGCGGCCACGAGGTCTTCAAACTTCTCGGTTGCGGCGTTGTAGCCGAAATTGGCGTTCTTCTCGGCGCGCACTTTCTCCACAATCACCGCGCCCTCTTTTCCCGCGTTCTGCACGATCTGGCGCAATGGTTCTTCCAGCGCCCGCTTGACGATGGTGACGCCGATCTGCTCGTCCACATCTCCGGTCACTGTGCCGTCTTCATTCGTCTCGAAAGTCTTGAATTTGTCGAGCGCCTTCGCCGCACGAATCAACGCCACGCCGCCGCCCGGAACTATTCCTTCTTCGACCGCCGCGCGCGTCGCGTGCATCGCATCTTCGACGCGCGCCTTCTTCTCTTTGAGTTCCGTCTCGGTCGCCGCGCCGACTTTGATGACCGCGACGCCGCCGACCAACTTAGCCAGCCGTTCCTGCAATTTTTCGCGGTCATAGTCCGAAGAGGTGTCCTCGATTTGGGCTTTCAGCGTTTTCACGCGACCTTGCAAGTCGTCGGTCTTTCCCCCGCCGTCAATGATCGTCGTGGTTTCCTTATCGACCATCACTTTTCTCGCGCTGCCCAGGTCTTCGATTTTGACGTTCTCCAGCTTGATCCCGAGGTCTTCACTGATGACACGGCTTCCGGTCATGATTGCGATGTCTTCGAGCATCGCCTTGCGCCGATCACCGAATCCCGGAGACTTCACCGCCACGACGTTCAATGTGCCGCGCAATTTATTAACGACGAGCGTGGCGAGCGCCTCGCCTTCTACGTCTTCCGCGATGATCAAGATGGGTTTGCCCGCCTTAGCGACCTGCTCAAGCAACGGCAGGATGTCCCGCATCGAAGAGATTTTCTTCTCGCTGAGGAGAATGACCGCATCCTCAAGCACGGCTTCCATGCTTTCCGGATCGGTCACGAAATAGGGCGACAAGTAGCCGCGATCAAGCTGCATCCCTTCGACGAACTCCAAATCCGTCTCCATCGTCTTCGATTCTTCAACCGTGATGACGCCGTCTTTGCCGACCTTGTCCATCGCTTCCGCGATCAACTCGCCGATGGTCGCGTCGCCGTTAGCTGAAATAGTCCCGACCTGTGCGATCATGTCGCCTTTGACCGGCTTCGCCATCTTCTTGATCTCTGCGGTCGCGCGCTCCACCGCTTTATCAATGCCGCGTTTGAGTGCCATCGGGTTCGCGCCCGCCGCGACGGTCTTGACGCCTTCGCGGAAGATGGCCTGCGCGAGTACGGTCGCCGTCGTCGTGCCGTCGCCCGCCACGTCCGAGGTCTTCGAGGCGACCTCCTTCACCATCTGCGCGCCCATGTTCTCCATCGAATCTTTGAGTTCAATCTCTTTCGCCACCGTCACGCCGTCTTTCGTGATCGTCGGGCTGCCGTATTTCTTATCCAGAACGACGTTGCGCCCTTTGGGGCCGAGTGTGATTTTCACCGCGTCTGCCAGTATGTTGACACCGCGTAGAATTGCCGCTCTCGACTCTTCGCCATGAATTATCTGCTTTGCCATAATCTTTTTCTCTTCTCCAAATCTAAATTGTTGGTCATCTCCGATGGGGAATGTTGATCACGTCTTTCGCTGTCAGAGAACTACTTGCCGCTCTTCTTGCCACTGCCGCCAGCCGCCGCGCCCGCGCGACTGATGATCCCGAGAATCTCGTCCTCGCGCATGATCAGAAACTCTTCACCGTCGATCTTGATTTCAGAGCTGCTGTACTTGCCGAACAACACACGGTCGCCGACCTTTACGTCCAAAGACTGGCGCGTGCCGTCCTTCCTGTATTTACCAAGACCTGCGGCGATCACTTCGCCTTCTTGCGGTTTCTCTTTGGCCGAGTCGGGAATGATGATGCCTCCGCTAACTTGCTCGCCGACCTCAATACGTTTCAGGATCACGCGGTCATGCAGTGGTGTGATAGTCGTCATAACTTGTATTTAATCCCCATTTCAGAAGTGGTTTGGCTGGGAGTTTCAGATGAACTGGAGGATTCCAGAGGAGCTGAGAAGGGAGTAAGCGGACTCGGTTCCGGACAACCTTATGCTAGACAAATGTATATGTCAAGTATAGAGTATATGCTGCACACGACATAGTTCGCATATGATAAATAATAACAGGGAGATAGACTTTGATTGAGATTCGACTCGACGAATTGCTGGAGGAGCGCGCGCGGACTTTCTACTGGCTGGCGAAGGAGACGGGGATCAGCCACTCGACGCTGTGGCGATTGAAGAAAGGCAAGTCGGTGGGTATCAACTTTTCCACTCTGGAGCGGATCTGCCAGTTGCTTAGTTGCCAACCGGGTGATGTGTTGAGGCTGGCGAGCCAGAAAAAGACCGGCAGGGGGCGTGCAACGAGGAAGTAAAGATGAACAAGTATGTGTAAGCGCTCCTTGCCATGCAACCTGCATGATGCGCTTCGGCCTCCCTGACGACACCTTAATTTACTCGGCGATTCGACGGCGTGCCCGACAATCATGTCCTATGTGTGTTGCCATGCAAACTACTCTCGGCACGCCTGTGTTGCAGCAATCGCTTCGCCGGTGTCTCCGCCCAAGACTCCGCACTTCGTAACCGGTTCAATTTGCGTCTTCCTTGATGAGTTCGAATGCCTTCTCGCTGACCATGTAGATGGCGGTGACGATGAAGTAGCCGGGTATCTTCGGGAAGACCGACGCGTCCACGACCCGCAGGCGCTCGGTTCCGCGCACGCGGAGTCGGCTGTCGAGCACCGACATCTCGTCTCTGCCCATTTTGCAGGTGCAGGAGGCGTGGTGTCCCCACGTCTCGTTGCGGATGAACTGGCGGAGCGCAGCCTCTCCCTGTACGCCCGGACCCGGCCATATCTCCGTATTCTTCACCTTGTCCTTGTTGAGGAGCGCGTTCATGTCGCGGACGAACTCGACGCCATCGAGGAGCGCGTTCATGTCCTTGTCGTTGATGTTCTGGCCGTCGTGGAAATTCTGGAAGTTGATACGCGGCGGGTCCCAGGGGTTGGCAGACGCTAGCTCGACGCGCCCGGTGTTTTCAGTCCTCGCCTTCAGGATCGCCCACGTGAACAGGTTGCGGTGCTGTTGCAACGCCTTCGCGTATCCCTTCGAATAGCCCCGGAAATTAGCGGGCAGCCCGAAGATGAAGAGGTCCGGGTCTTTGAGCGCCTTGTCGGAACTCTTGATGATGCTGATGAGCGCGCCGTTCGAGGCGTAGATGCTCGGGTCGCCCTTCTCCCATCCGGCCAGCAATTCGTCCGGGTCGTCGTTGTCGGGCGGGGCGAACTTACCGTTCTTGACGAGGGTGAAGTCCGTTTCGAACTGCGAGACGATGCCCACCTCGTAGCGGTCCTGAAGGTTCGCTCCGACGCCCTTCGACTCGACGAGCACGGGGATGTTGAACTTCTGCAACTGGTCGCGCGGGCCGATGCCCGACAGCATCAGGAGTTGCGGCGTGTTGAAGGCTCCGCCTGACAGGATGATCTCGCGGCGGGCGAACACCTTCGCGCGCGGGAGCGTGGACGGGTCGGGCGTGGCCTTCGATGCTTCGGGGTCGGCGCGATAGACGTGAGAGCGGTCTATGTACTCGACGCCGATGGCGCGCTTCCCTTCAAAGAGCACTTTCGTCGCGAGCGCGTGCTTCTTGATCGTCAGTAACCCCGGCGGCTTGCCCTGAGGCTTCGCCTGAAACTGTGCGTTCTTCTTCTTGAGTTCTTCCTCGACGCTCAGAAGGTACTCGCGCGGCCCGACCCGCCGCCCCTTGTCCACCGTGAGGGGAGTCATAAAGATGCCCTGCGCGGAGGTGTTCCGGCTGTCGTTCGGGTCCAGGCCCGTCTCCAGTTTAAGCAGCGGGTTGCCGATGTGCTTTCGCAAGGCCGACTTGATGGTGTTGAGGAGCAGCCCGCTGAGTTGTTTGTCACGCAAAAGCTGCGGCAGCAGGGCGGGGTCGGAGCCACTCGTGGGCAGCCAACCGTCGAAGCCGTGGCCGTGCGCAGCGTCGGACTTGGAGCCGCCACCGAATAGTCCCTTGAGAGACGCGACCGCAGTGTTGAAAGCGTTCGGGCGCGACACATACCTGCACTGTTCGAGGCGCGTCCAGTAAGAGCGCATCTTATCGGCGCGCCAGGAGCTATCGCCGGTGATTTCGGCGATGTGGTTCCAATCGCTGTCTTGCGGGAGGACCGTGATCATGGCGTTGTGCGTCGTGCAGCCGCCCAGCGCCCCGGCGCGCGGATACCAGATCAACTTCTGACCCTTCAAATCGGTGGGGAGGTCTTCGTCCTTCACCAGCTTCTGGTCCTGCGCCTGTTGAGCGTCGTCCGTGTAGTGGCGCACGAAGAAGTCCCAGGAGCATTTCGGGTACTCGGTGGAGTGGCCGTGGAAGGCGGGGACTTTGTACAGGTACTCGCCACGCTTCCTCTCCAAGTCCTCCGTGCATGGGTCGCCGCCCGCTTCCAGCAGCAAGACTTTGAAGCCGGACTTGGCGAGGTTGGCGGCCAGCGGTCCGCCGCCCGCGCCCGACCCCACAACGATGTAATCATGTTCGGCAGTGCTCATATGGCGTCCTTTGAGAAGTGTCGGATGATCAGAAGGTCTTGAGATACTCGATGAGCGCGCGCTTATCGTTATCCGAGAGCGCAGGCTCTCCGTCGAAGCCCGTGCCGAAGTAGTGGCCGCGATTGACGACGTAGTCGGGGCACTTGCTCAACTCCATCAAAGGCTTGACGAGGCCGGCGTACAGTTCGCGGGCGCGCTCGTCGGTCGGGTTCGGGCCGAGTTCCTTGAGTACCCGCTTGAACCTGAGCACGAAGTCGAGCACCTTCTTGTCGTGGGCGAGGCGGGCTTTCGTGTCTCTCTCTTCCGACAGCAGGCTCAGGTTGGAGAGCAGGCCGATGGGGAAGCCGGGCGGGATGGGGCCGACCTCGATGCCCTTGTTGCGGAAGATGCTCGGGATGAGAAGTTGACCGGCACCGACGAGCGTCTCGAACTGTTTGGGGACGTAGCCGGGCGCGATGCGTATGTAGCTCCGCACGGTGGTACGGTCGACGACGCCGGGAAAGTCTTTGATGCCACGCTCGGCGAAAGCCTTCTCAAGCACGGGGTCTGTCAGGCGCTTCTCAATCCAGAGCATCTGCTCGATGGCGATGTTGAAGGACTCCATGCGCGCCTCAACCGACGGGCTTGGCTTGAAGCGACCGACCGTGTTGTTCAGGAGGAAGGGCGACGTTGACCAGAGGCTGACGAGCGACGCGGGGCGCGTGTAGCCGCGTCCTCCGCCGGGAGCCGTGAACTTCGAAGGCTCGCCCGTCTCCGGGTTATAGATTGTTATCTCTCCGACCGCCGGCAGTTGCTTGTACGTCTCTGAAGTGAAGTTGTCCCAGATGTTGCCGCGGATGCCGTTCGTCGCCAGCGGGCTGCACGCGTTGGTCTGGAGGAGCGTGACCGGCACGCGGTGCTCTGCCGAGAGGTAGTTGTTATCGAGGAAGTCTGGCGCGGCGACGATGGTGCGCATCTTCGACTTGAACTCGTCGGTCTTGCTCCAAGCCCAGTACTCGTTCCAGCACTGCATGTAGTCCTTGCCGGAGCAGCCACCCTGCTCGAATATCCCGAGCGGTCGGTCGGGCGTGGGCAGTTTGCTGGAGTGGCAGCGGGCGCAGTTCTCGGCGAAGACCACCTCTCCGCGCTCTAGCTCTGCCTGATTCTTTGTGAGGTAAGCCTCGCCGCCGGGCGCGTCCTTGAGTTTGTGCGGCGTGCTGACCTTGAGGAGGTAACGGGCTACGTCGGCGGTCTGCTCTTCGGTAGCTCCCCAATAGGAGGAATTCCGGCGCGCCACCTCGACCTTGATCGGCGTCGTCTCCTTGCCGCCGACCAACGCGTTGAAGTGCAGCAGCCATTCCTCGCTGAAGAGGCCGATGTTCAGGTAGACGCGGTTGAGCGCTCCCAGCGCCCCGACGGAATCCGCCCCGTCCTTCAACACGCGTGGCGAGTAGACGGTTGAGGGCGGCACGAAGAGTTTGTTGAGCGGGTCGCTGGGCGGCAGGTAGTCGTTCAACTGTTTGTTGTCGAGGCCGCCGCTGCCCAGTGTCTCCTTGCCGAAGCGCGCCGCCTGCTCAAGTCTCGGACCGAGAAGGTAGATGGCGTTCATCGTGCGCGGGTTGATGATGTTGTCGGTCGAAACCAGCGAGGTGTCGAGCGCGCCCGGTCGAGAGGTGTGGAACATCTGGAAGATGTAGCTCGACGGGTCGGACTTCCAGTCGAGGATGCGGTCCACCCAGAAGTATTGTGCGCCGACGCTTGCAGAGAGGTTCTCCCACTTCGGGTTCTCCGGGTCTGCGGGCGGTCGCACGGGGTTAGGCCCGATGTGGCAGAAGCTGCACGACATGCCGACGCGGTAGGGGCGAATCAAGTCTTTGTCATTGTAGTAAGAAGCGTCTTCGTAAAAACGCTTCGCGTCCCACTTCGCCGCAGCTTTCTCGTCGAAAGCGGGGTTGGGAAAGAGACGCAGGCCGAGGATGCCCGTCCCCCAGCCGTAGAAGGAGCCGACCGGCATGTTCTTGCCACGCGCACCGATGCGCACGCCCGGATACTTGGTTTCGTTCTCAAACGGGTCGGAGGGGCAGTCCGGGGAGGAGATGCGCTTGTCGAGCCAGAGGCCGTAGCGGGCGGGGTCGGGTCCCGTCGGCTTCTCGAAGCAAGGCTCGTTGACGAGGCCGAGATGATTCCAGCGGGTCGAGCGGCTGAACTTTAAGGACGGGTGGGATGAGAGCGTCTTGAGGAGGTCAACTGAGCCGAAGCTGTTGATCGTGATCGTATCCCAGAAGCGGTCGTTGCCGCCCGTCCACACGTTCCAGGTGTTGCGTCCCCTCACCTCCTCAGTCGTCAGCGAGTCGCCCCCGTCCATGCGGCGGAAGTAGTCCTCGTCAGCCGCCGGGAAAGAGGCGGGGGAGCGGCCCATCTTCTTCGCCTCGTCGAGCACCTCGCCCGACCGCGGGCGGTTGTCACAACTCGGAGCCATGACCACGCACGCCGACAACACGACGACGCCAGCCAGAACGATTCGCTTGAATAGGGCGTTGTTCACGGGACACTCTCCTCAGGGTTTGGTTGATGCGCGTCTGAAAAGAACGCATTCGGCGTGGTGCAAGGCGTCGCTCGGCCAGAGGAAAGGATTTAATGAACGCCGCCCAAGAAGGGCGCGACGGCGAGGGGGCTGTGACGACTTGCTATCAACGTTCTATGAGGCGCGGAAAGTAGAGGCTTCGGGGGTCCGTTTCGGCCAGCCATGAGGTCTAGGTCCCCAACTGTGAAAGCCAGAGGTGTTAAAGATGCGACCTGCCCGGGATCAGATGCCGCGCATCATACTCGCACCCACCCGAGCCGTCAATAAGTTTGGTAGAGTTGCGAAAATTAGTTCGGATCACAAGCTGCTCATTCTCAGACGGCAAGCTGAAAGAGTGAAGTGATGAGCTTCGCCTGTCAGTCCGGACCACTTCCCCTTAACCTTTGCTTGCCCCTTACATCGTCCGGTTAACGGCTCTCGTTAAAACCATTGACATTTATCTTAAGTGGACATACTTTACCGCCGGTTTTACCTGTCCGGTCACACGCTGACGAAAACGTAACCTTGTCAGCCTCACGAAAAACGCCACAGTTTCATCAAGAACTTGGGAACGGAGGATAGTCATGGCAGACAATGATTTATCAATTCACAGGGAAGAGTATCTCTATCTTGCCGGCCTCACACACAACAGCGCGCTGATTGCATGGGGAGCATTCTACTTTAAGCTCAAAGGTAATCCCGAAAATGGAAAATGGGAATTGATCGATGATGATGACCTAGACGACTTCAATACGTCTCGAACGAATTTAATCGGAGCAAGCTCCGCGCCGTATGCTGCGAACAATACGGCAGCCGAAGTAGAACTAACTGAAAAAGGTACTGACAACACGCAAAAGAAATTGATAGCGGGCGCAAATCACGCTGCCTTCGAAGACCTCAAGCCGGATACGACGTACACGTATAGCGTGAAAATAAATGGTCAACAGTGGGGGGCGGGGCTGTTGCGGGACTGGGAAATAGAAGGCGACAAAGGCTTCATGCGCCGGAGCAAGTTTTCTTATGAAAATGAGTTTCGCACGTTTCCCGACCCGGCCACGGCATCTCCCGACCTCACGTTCGCAATACTCGGCGATTTCGGCAGGGGCGTGCGAACCCGCTCCAAAGACGGCCAGTGCCAGCGCGAAGTCGCGGCTGCGCTCGCGCGGGCGGTTGAAGAGCATGATGTCCGCTTGATTCTCTCGACCGGCGACAACATTTATCACGGCAGCAAACAGGGCAGCGGCGATGAGGACGACGATTGGTTCTTCACCTACTTCCAGCCGTATCGCTTCGTCATCAACCGGGTGCCCGTCTTTCCGGCGGTCGGCAACCACGACGAGGGTGAGACTTTCGGGGAGTCGTCCGACGACCGAAGACAACTCTACGACAATATGTACATCAGAAACCGGTTCGTCGATGCGATGGAAACCGGAGATGCGTCGCTCGAACCGGGTTTGTTTTACCGCGTGCGTTTCGGCTCCGACATCGAATTTATCTGTCTCGACACGTCTAAACAACGCTGGCTTTTCTCAGACCGGTACTTTAAGCACAAGAACCATCAGCCGTTCATCGAATCCGTCCTTCCCAACGACGGCGGGGCGGCGGTCAAATGGCGCATCCCGTTCTTCCACCACCCGCCCTTCTGCGCCGGCCCCAGCCACTTCAACAAGCAATCGGTCAGCGATTACTTCATGCCGAAATTCATCAGGGCGGGAGTGCGTGTGGCCTTCTCAGGACATCAACACAGTTTCCAGCACTCGCTCGATAACGGTGTTCATTATTTCGTCACGGGAGGGAGCGGGAAGTTCGACTCGGGCAACCCGCATGCGAGCCGCTTTGACGAAGCCCGAACGCAGGCATGGGGCGGCAACGAAGAAGGCCATTTTGTGCTGGCCGAGATTAAGGGAAACCGCATGAAGGTGATTCCATATGGGCATCTCGCGAACGAAGCGCTCAGGCCGATCAAAATAAATGTGGTGACAGGTAAGCCTGACATTCCACCTTTCGAAGTGGAAGTTTGATTAGACCTCAACAGTTCGGTTGAGCTTTCTGCGACTTTCAGGAGAGGAGGGTTAGACTTCAAGATGGAACAGGCGTTTTACTTCACTCAATTTCACACTTGATTTATTTCGTGGAATCAAAAGAGATGTCTCGCTTGTTATCATCGGCGATCAATTAGCGAGTCGTGATAGCCTGTAATGCCGTTGAAGACGTATTGCACGGCCAGCGCCGCCAGTATGATCCCAAGCACCCTGGTAATGATACCCATTTTACCCTCACCCATCCGAGCTATCAGACGGTCGCTGGCATGAAGTATGGGCCATGAGATTAGATAGATGCCGCCCAGCGTAACCGCGAGTGCCCCCAGACGCCGTACATCGTCTGCGGCCTGAGTTGCCAGCACCAGCACGGTGGCAATAGTGCCCGGTCCCGCGAGCATGGGAATAGCCATCGGGAAAATGGCGACATCTTCCCCGGCGGTGTTGCGCTCGCCGCCTTCAGGGGATTGTAGAGAGGAGTGCTGTCCGAAGAGCATCGGCAACGCGATCAGGAAGAGAAGGATTCCTCCGCTGACGGCGAAGGCGTGCATCGTCACGCCGAGGTAGGAGAGCATCACACGCCCGGCTAAGAGAAAGAACAGGGCGACGCCAAAAGCAATGACGAGCGCCCGGTTCAAGACCGACCGCCGCTCATTTGTCCCCATCCCGTTCGTCACCGCGACGAAGATCGGCGCGACGGCGACCGGGTTGATCACCACCACCAGCATCACGAATGCTGTAACGGTAAATTGCAGCAGGCTTTGCTCCATTATTCCATTATCTTGTCCAAGCCCCTGATTAGTCCAACCCGATCCCTCACTCGACGGATCGCTAAAAGAGTACCTTGTATGAGCTTGGCCCGACAATTAAGGTATGAGCACAAGCTGCCGGTTCTACACTGGTCGTCGCGCCCAACATAGAATGTCGATTTTTAATTGTCGGGCCAAGCCCCTTTGCAGTAGGTTTGATGAGTTTAGATGCTGCAAAAGATCGATGTGTGGGTCGGGGCTGTCAACGCTTTCAACTTGTGCGCGGTGAGTGATAGTCTACTGAAGAATTTGAACGCCGTTTACTCGCTAACGTAAATGCCACTTCGGCCACTCAAACATTTAAGCGAGGAGTCACTAAGTGCCTGAATCTCTCTCTGACATTAGCCCGCTAGTGGTCTTCCTCGCCATTGCTGCTATCGGCTTTATCTTCCTGCTCGCTTCTTTGATCTTGGGAGATATTTTCGATAGTTTCGGAATGGACACGGGCGTGGACGGCGGGGCCGACGGCCACGGTTTTCTGGACAGCCGCGTCATCAGTGTTATTGTAACGTCGTTCGGCGGCTTCGGGGCTATCGGGATACAGATGGGGCTGGGCATCGTCGCCAGTTCCCTCATCGGTCTGGCCGGCGGGGTCGTGCTCGGCGGCCTCGTCTCACTCTTCGCGCGTTTTCTCTACAGACAGCAGTCTTCGAGTTCTATCGGCACGGAGCAGATGGTCGGACGCACGGCGCAGGTCATTGTCTCGATTGCGCCCGGCAGTCTGGGCCAAGTTAGTTGTCGGGTGGGCGAAGAGCGGATTGAAAAGCTGGCCCGCTCAAGAGACAATCTGGAAATTAAAGTCGGCGCGCTGGTCCGCGTAGAAGCAATCGCGGGAGACTCTGTCATCGTCAGCCCTTACACCGAAGCGTAATCCGCCACGCCCGCCGCGTTCGATACGGAGTTGAGTCCGACAACTCGATCTACTGATCCCCCCTTTGAGGTAAACAAATAATGCCCGAGATACAAGACCTACTCATCCCCGTTGTGATTCTAGTCGTAGTGATCGGCTTTTTGCTCGCCCTGATGCTGCTGAGCCGAAACTACATCAAAGTCTCGCCCAACCAGGCAGCAGTGATTTCCGGACGCTCCCGGAAACTCGGAGACGGCACTGTCGTCGGCTACCGGCTGGTCAGGGGAGGCGCGACCTTGATCGTACCTTTTCTTGAAAAGGTCGAGTACCTGAGTCTGAACGTGCTCACCGTGCCGCTGGCGACCTCGCGTGCCTACACCGTGCAGGGCGTCCCTGTTTCGGTCAAAGCGGTCGCCAACGTGAAGATCAAGGGTGACGACGATTCCATGCGCGCGGCGGCTGAACGCTTCCTCGGCATGCAGCCGGACGAGTTTCACAAGCTCGTCTTCCAGACGCTCGAAGGACACCTGCGCGCGATTCTCGGAACCCTCACGGTCGAAGAGATCAATAACGACAGGCAGAGCTTCGCCCAGAAACTGACCACCGAGGCGGCGGGCGATCTGGAGAAGATGGGCATCGGCCTCGACGCCCTGACCATTCAGGAAATCTCCGATGAGGAAGGCTACCTCGACGCCCTGGGCCAGCGGCGGACCGCCGAGGTTCAGCGCGACGCGGAGATAGGCAAGGCCGAGGCGCTTCGCGATTCCAAGATCAAGGCCGCGCTGGCGATGCAGGAGGGCGAAAAAGTTCGCCTCGCCTCGGAAGCCGACATCGCCGCCTCGACCAGAGAGACGGAGGTCAAGCGGGCGCAATTCCAAGCCGAGATTAAACGCGAGCAGGCCACCGCCGAACAGGCCGGGCCACTCTCGGAGGCGAAGGCGCGCCAAGAGGTTGTCGCCGAAGAAGTCCGCATCGACAGAATCCGCACGCAGGAGCAGATCGCCGTTCAAGAGCAGGAGGTGCTGCGGCGAGAGAAAGAACTCGAAGCCACCGTCGTGAAAAAAGCGGAGGCCGAGCGCAGGGCGGCGGTGCTGCTGGCGCAGGGTCAACAGGAGGCTGCGATTCTGGAGGCGGAGGGGCGCAAGCAGGCTTTGATCGCCACCGCCGAAGCCGAAAGCCAAAAGCTGCAAAGGGAGGGGCTGGGACGCGCCTCGGCGGTCGAAGCGGAAGGCCGCGCCGAAGCCGAAAAAATCCGCGCTCTCGGTCTGGCGGAAGCGGAGAAGATTGAGGCTCAGGGTCTGGCGCACGCTAAAGCCACCGAAGCACAGGGGCTGGCGGAAGCCACCGCCATCAAAGAGAAGGCGGCGGCGTGGCGTGAGTTCAACGACGCCGCGCGGCTGCAAACGATTTTGGAGAAGCTTCCCGGCATCATCGAGGCGACGGCTCCGGCGCTGAGGGCTATCTCCGAACCGCTAGGCAACATCGAGAAGGTCGTGATGATCGATCACGGCGGAGCCGACTCGAACGGTCACGGTTCAAGCGGGCTTAACCGGTTCGCGCAAACCGGGCCGACGATGATTTACGGGCTGCTCCAGCAGTTACAGTCTCTCGGACTCAACCTGCCCGAAGTGCTCAAACAACTGGGAAGCCCTACCGATACGGCTCAGGGGCGAATTGCGAACGGTGACGGAACGACCACCACCGAGGAAGTTACGCCCCCAATAACAGCTAAGTGACAAGATCACTACGAAGCTAAGATCAACATTCTTCACGGAGAATTCGACCCCTGTGGCTAAGAGGGCACGGGGTTGAATTCACACTGCTCGCGCGCTGCCGGACCATCGCCCGCAGACGAGACTTCGACCGCGTGTTCCCGGCTCTTAACTCGAATGCCGACGCGGCTCGCATGCGGCGTTCGGCTGCTTCTCATATTGTGAAGCCGGTATAAATAACTATCTGGCAGGAGTTACTGAAACGGAGAGACAGACATGCCGCGAATTCTTCAGAACCACTACGTGTTGGCCGTCCATGACATCAAGAAATCAGCCGATTTTTTCGTTGAGAATCTTGATTTCAAAGTGATGGCCGAGCCGCCCGGTTGGGTCTTCGTCGAGAAGGACAACTGCATGATCATGCTGGGCGAGTGTCAGGATGCGATACCGGCCAAAGATTTGGGAGATCATAGTTACTTTGGCTACCTGCGCGTCGACGATGCCGACCGCTATTACGATGAGTTGAAAGCGAAGGGAGTCGAGACGTTATCGCCGATCTCCGACAAGCCGTGGGGTATGCGGGAGTTCGGACTGAGCACTCCTGAGGGACACCGCATAATGATAGGCCAATGGATAGGCGGAGAGCATCACTAGATTGATGGGAACGGCGAATCATTCAACGGGCGGCGCAGCCTAACGACGGCCTGCACCCGACCCGCAAGTTAGCGTCATTGGCTCATGCGAGAATCGCTATCTAG
>Ga0307513_10002420_pt1 | contig 25858 bp, 28 predicted proteins | sample 15_EM_MG_FD_202174 | JGI IMG/M metagenome (GOLD analysis project Ga0307513, IMG submission 202174) | Populus trichocarpa ectomycorrhiza microbial communities from riparian zone in the Pacific Northwest, United States - 15_EM | ecosystem: Host-associated > Plants > Roots > Unclassified | place...
GAGAGGTGGTAAAAAGACGAGAGGGGGGGAAGGAGGTAAGAGGGGGGGGGTCAGGCTGGTAGACTGGTAACAAGACTGACCCCTAGCTTTCCCCCACGAGATCCACGTGCTGACCCGGCCATTCAACTGCCGAACGAGCTCCCCCGGCACAGATTTCCCTACGATGCTGCCGATATGATTAATCGTGAGCGTTAGAGCTGAAACTGCACAGCTAAGGACCATCAATATGCATTCGAAGAACAGACAGTGTTTTGCGAGGCGAGACGCCGGCCCATCGCGTGCGGCATCGCCCTGGGCGACCGCGCGTGACTCGACCCGTCCCGGTTACACGTCACCGGTCACCACCCGGCCCGCGTTCAAATCTTGCCGCACGCAAGTTAGCATATCCGTAACGAGCTTGCATTCGACGGAACAAGACCTATCATACAATTTTGTTACAACCAGTGGGAAGCCTGTCAAGAGTATCATACGTATCGTTGTGGTGTACAACTTGCTACAAGAACAGTACGGGGAGGGAGCAGCCTAAGCGACCATAGTCTAATCTTAACCACGAGAGCAAGTCCGGTCGGTGCGCCGAGACATAACGGGATAGAGGAAAGTATCTAATAATAATACGGAGATATCAGCCGACCAAGATGAAAAATGGGAGGGAGGAGGGGATTAAAGGTGGTATGATACGGGACGAGTGCTGCCAAGGGGATGGTTGGTTTCTGCAGGGAAATACAATAAGGATAATGAAGGGCAGACGCCTCGATTGATGTGCGATCATTGTTGTCGTTGGTGGTGGTGGGTGAGCAACGGAGAAGAGATGGGTGTGGGGCCAAGGGGGTTATCGCTGGAATAGGGGGATCGAGCATCGAGGTGTAAACCGGCGTCAACACTGCGGGACATTCGCAAACGTGTCAAACCCGCCCATCTCTAAACCAAAGAACCCAGGGTTGTTCCAACTGCCCACCAGATCGACACCGGCCACAGGATTCTCCATTTTCACCAAATTGCCATCCTGATAGAACCCGTACCTCAATTCATCCGCGGGTGACGTTGTGGGGGATGTGGAGACAGAAGACGCAGAGGAAAAGCTAAACATCGACTCGGCAGAGCCATTGGAGAAATCCGAGTCGGACGTTGTCGGCCGCGACGATGACATGCCGGGGAAAGAATTGAACGATGACGAGATGTCGAAGGCAGAAGCAGCGTCGGGCCGTTGGTGGGCAACCGACAAGTGTTGAGCTATGTCCGATGAGTTGTTGCTTCCAAAAGAGCAGTCCGAGTACATGCACGAGTACAGGTACGGGAGCTGCCTCGGCATTGGGTGGGGTGTTGTTCCCGACACATGAAAGCCGAGCTGAGGGGCAGAAGCCCTGCGAGCGGAACCCGGTTGGCCATGAGGTAACACCCTCATGTCGGGATGGTCGGCGAGGGAGAGCTTGGGTGGCTGAGCCGAACCCCTGTGGAAATGTTGCGCCCGTGATTCATTGAGGCGCATCTGGTACAGGTTTGATGACAATGTGGAGTGCGATGATTGGGAAAGACCACGTTGTTCTCCTCCAACGAGGAGCGAGTTGATCTCTTGGATCTGTTGTAGTTCGTGACCCTCAGCGTGCTCGGGGAAGCCCATGTTCGAGGCGAAGTCGGTGTTTCTAGCGTCTGGGAAAGGAGAGCAGGGCGACAGTTGGCGGAGTGGGGTAGAGCATGGGGAGCTGGTTGGACTCAGTGAGGGAGTGGAGAGACTAGGCGTCTATGAAGGGTGAATCAGATGGGAGTTGTAGAGGAATCAGGAAGATACATACATTCATGGGGTCTATGGAAGGGGCTGTTCCCGGGGCCGTCTCGCTCCGGCCATCCGGGTCCAAAGACTTCTGAATACGCTTGAGGCTAGCAAACCGATTGCGGCAATGGACGGCAGGCCTCCCGTTGAGTTCTGGATGAGCGGGTCAAAAATCCGTCACGACCGTGGAGTTGTGAAAAGGGGAAAAACCGACCTCGTGAGATGAGGTTCCACCTGCAACCAACCTTCTTCCACATATCGAGGAGGACCCTATCCTCCTCCTCGGACCAGGGGGTCTTTGCAATGCCCGGGTCAAGTTTCTCGCGGAAACGCTTAGCGGCTTGATCGTCCGTTCGGCCAGGAAGATACTTGGCGACCTTGTGCCAGCAGTGACCGTGCTTGCGAATGGCCTTCAAGAGGAGCTCGTCCTCTTGGAGCGTCCACCTCCCCTTTCTAAGCGTGGGATTGAGAGAGTGGATCCAGCGCTTGCGGCAGGCCTTGTTCGATCGGCCGTCGATGAGTTCGGCAATCTTTATCCAATTGATCTTTTCACCGGGGGCTGGAATGCAGACTACGTTGAGGGCCGTCAAGATGGTGGGATGAGAGGATGTGGACCGACCGTATGTGCTGACTGCACTGATAAGAACTTCGTCTTCGCGACCAGTCCATTTGCGTTCTGAGAGGGTTCGTGAGCTATGGGGAAGGGGGCTCGGAGGAGGGGGAGGGGGCAGACCTGGACCCTTGGGCTTCCTCTGCACTGGTGGTTTGGCGTTTGCCACGATGACTGGAGGGCGAACGGCAGAGGGCATGGTGTGTGGGAGAGGGGGGGGTAGGGGATATCGAGAGGACGGAATGAAACGAAGGGAGCTTATATACAGAACCGGAAGAGGAGGGAGGAGGGACAATTATTTTATTTTCTGAATTCTGTCCGGGAAGGAAACCAAAGAGCTTCGGTACGTCACAGTGAAGGGACGGGAGAAGCGCCATGTGCCGTCGGATGGGTGCAGCTGTAATTCCAATCAATTCCGGAAATTCTGCTTGAATTTTATTTTCCGGGACGGATGTTTCCGGGAGTTGTTACGCAATGAAGAGGTGCTGAGATGTCGACTTGCCGCCCGCCATTGCCAGCCTCGAGCGGACGGATTCGTCGATCTCTTCTTGCCAGCAATGCATCTCTGGTGATTGTTTCTGCCCGCGCCATCTCCACCCTGCCTGGAACGCTCTGATCGACCGCCTGTCATCTCCTCTTCACCCCCACCCAGTCGAGGCCACCCTCGTCCCCGCGAGGTTATCGCTCTCTCGTGATCGACCACAATTAACCGTTGGCTTTGACTTCTCGTACCCATCTTCCCGCCCCGCCTGTGTTCTGGCTCCGCAGTGTGTCCAGTATCCACTCGAGCGACCATTCATCGCCCCGCGTTTCACGACCACCCCTCGCCTCGTTCGTCATCTCCTGTGCTGGGCCATCAGCGTTTCCGACCAGCGGATACGACTCTAGTGCGCGCCCCTCCTCTCAGCATCTTGCTTCAGCTCTCTATGTTTGGAGTGGGTGCGGTTCGGATAATATCCGTTTGCTTGCTACCACTCCGATCATTCACCCGGCAGAGCACTGGGGGGCTTGAGTCATCCACGCGTTGTTTGGAAAACGTATGAGCCATACAGTGTCGCCTTCTGCCGTCGCCGCCCATCCCACGACCGTACCGGTGTCGAACCGTATCCTCGGTCCTGTTATCACTTCCATAGTTGATGGTAGGACACTCCCTTCTCCCGACTGGATAGCACGTCGTCTCGAGCGCTGTGCACCGCTACCCGACCAGTCCTCCAGGGCTTGCGCAACCGCCTAGTGACCTCCCAAGTCCAAACTAAATGGTCCTTCTTCTCGATCGTTTTCTTTTCGGCCGCCTCCTCCGCGTCGGCTCAGCTATACAGTATCGACCTGACACAGATGGCTTTGGTAATCATTGATTACTCTCTCAATCCGACAACCACCAAATGCGCGTTCACTGGTGCACAATTTCATTCACCACTTATCACAGATAGAAGCCCTCACAACCCCAGACTTTCCGACTTACGACCCCCCCTCGGAATCGTGGCCCCGGCGCTCCTATCGCAGCCGCCCACAACGGAACTTTACTCCCGCCGGGCGCTTGATGACATTCCCCCCCCATTCTTATCTTTCCGTCTCTCCCTGGTTCTGGATCATCCACTAGCGTTCCTACTACTCCCATGTGGGTAGCATCGCGGCGCCCAATGTACTCAGGTCCGTGTCGTACATCCCCAGCACCGCCTGGATCCTCATCTCCTCCCTCGACCATAGCATCGATCAACGCCCGACCCAAGTCGCCGAACGCCTTAACGCCACAAAGAAATCCGGCCAGATTTCGCATTCCCGACTTGTGATACACATGAGACATCCGTTGCTTCGGACCCATCAGTAAGGGGAGCGTTGGCTGTTCACCCCCGTCCGCGGTACAACAAACAGCCCCACTCATCCTACTCCACAACTCCGTTCATCGTTGGGTGAGTCTCTCGCCTTCGAGCATCGATCCATCGGTCCTCTCCGGTCATGTGATGCTGTGTTCGCCCATGTTTCCACCGGACGGTGCTACCTTCGGCGACCGGTTTGTGTCGAGAGCGACCGCTTGGTAACCTACTTAGTCGCTCGTGCTCAATTTGCCTCCTAGATGTTTACGCAGAACCCTCGCTCCGTTTCGCGTCAAGTTGAAATTTCATCAGTTGTCCAGTCCTGATACTTTATTCTTGCGTTATCGCCATATGGAACCTTATAATGGCTTATGGAATGGAATAAAAAGCAAAACGGTATTTCCAAGGTCCATCGTCTATCACCCGCCCCTATTAACGCTCTATCCAATTGGGGGACTCACCTAAAAATGTTCGGTGCGTGCCTACGCCAACGTATCGCCGCCGGGATAGTAATCTATTAACTCTGTATACGGCTCTACTGCTCCAACAGCCTGAGATATGTAACGTCCCAAAAAGGTACGGGAACTATTCCGCTGTGGTTTGCTGCACCCCATGCGCTGCCCTGATCGTCATGTGCCTATATGGTCAAGAGCGCGCCAACTAAATTGCCGGGAAGGGATCAAGTCAGGTTTTTGTTCTGCCTCCGGTCCTGGTTCTCGGAGAGGTTTCTTAGGAGAATCTGTGCACTGACAGGTCCCTTTAGTGACCATCATTGAAGCTGCGTTCAGCTGTGTAATCCGCCTGGATGTGGCTAGGTCACCGCATGTTGGGTCGCGCCCGGTGTGGTCGTACCAGTTGCTTGTGGATGTGGAGCTCTGCCAACCCTCGACCAGCCGCTTTCGGCATACATTCTTACTTCTCCACCCAATTGACAGTCGAATTCATTATTAAGGGGCTCTTCGGGCTCCCGGATCCACGACTCATGACACACGGGCGGATACATTACCGACGATGAGTCCACGCCAATCCGAAGGTTAAGGTGTTTGTTGGTCTTTTGGGTGGCGCGCCTACTATGTACATTACCGAGGCGTGCGACGGCGTCCCCCTCATTCCACAACTCCACAAACCAACTCAATCGGATCATTAATGAATGTGCTAGATAACGAAGTAACGTATCCGTGCGAAAGAGGATGACTTTCGGGGCCAGGTGGGTGGCTACCCGGATAATCCTCTGCCTTACCCTGCGTAAGTCAAAGATTTGCGACAGTCGAGCGCGGGCGCCCGCCCACTAACCTGATTTCCCCAATCACACAGAACCTACTCGATCGATGCCAATACCCAGCGCTCTCCCGCATCCCGCAAACTGTGGATCAGTCGGCGTCGGTTAAACTGATACCCTTGATTTACTCAACGTTCGCTGTCTTAGCTTATCCACGTTTTTCGTATGTGGTGGGGTTGTGTGGCAACTGCCTGGTGGGCGTCGGAATTCCTCCACCGCCACAGATCCTCCGAGCTCTGAGATTGTAGACAGCTGTTTTAATTTCATGAGTTGTGTGAAGAGGTTGGCTTGGGATTAGGCTGTTACGAGATTTGGTGTGTTCAGGGGCTGTTCCTGTCCCGTCGCGCTCGCCGCGTCCCCCTTTCCCGAATTGTGGATTTTGGTAGAGTGCGCGCGTGTTCCAGCCTTCTTAAGTTCTGCTTCTTGTACAGCTTGCTTAGATCCGGATTGATCAAGAAAAGAGGATGATATGGCTTACCGTTTCGTACTTACTTTTCGAGAGGGGGGGCACCGTTCGGGTAACCCACGACACGTATTTCTCGATTTTCTTGATATGTGTGGGAAGGGAGAAAGTTCCAGGGCGGAGTCTTGGCCAACGTGTTCGCATGTCCTCCTTCGACACCCCGCCCCATTCTACAGCATGGCATTTCCACTTTGATACCACCCCTATCGCAGTACCCCGCCTTATGCTTTGTTCGGTTACACACCCTAGGAGTTTCACTCTCGCGTGGGTAACGAGAGTGTGGGGGATGTGTTTGGAAAGCGATCAACAATCCCGACTATAGGTGGGCTTCATCCGCTCTCGTCGGACAGACCGCAGTTCGTATTGTGATGTATAATACAACTGATATAGCATGTACCATTGACGGGTCAAGCATTGATCGCTCGCCCAGGATGCCGGTATGGGCACAACCATAACTATGGGTGGAGTAGGGTGAGATAGATTTCGATGACGCTGAATAGTGGGAGGGTTACGGGGGGTTGGGCACGTGCACGTATGTGCCAGGGCGGAGAGTTCGAACATTGGGCAACTAGGTATCGATAGGAGATTGAATCGAGGCCCCAGTGAATCGGAGAACTCGGTGAGACGGCCGAGGGTTGTGGATAAGTGAAGGGGTGAGGGTAGGAGCCGGTGGGATTTAGAGTGGTCAATTGTGGGAAACGTCAAGGTACTCAACAGTATGCATTGTATATGACAGCGCCCATGTGGCGTTCAATGGGCCTCAGTTTGCATTGCGCCATGCGTTGGTGATGGGTGTGTGTTATATGGCCAGAACCCCCGGGTCTGATGACGAATCAGTTAGGTCATGCTATAGGTCATTGATGCAGTTCTTGTCCCTTATCTGCCACTCTCGAAAGCGAGGGCGTAGGGTATTTGGTCAACCGGATGATGGGGGTGGTCGACCCTCGTCAACGTCGGGGTTCAACGCCGACCACAAGGCGATACAGAGTGCGCATTGGTAGGGAGTTGCATTGACAGACGCGGGATTTTGCCTCTCACGAATCGGTGAAGTCTAATAACCGGAGCACGAAAGGGAAGACGAGAAGCGATCGTCGGTATGGTCAGTGAGGCCGAACCGAGAATTAACGTCTTATGGGTAATCTGCAGGACTCTTTTCGCTTTACGACATGATCAATAGGGGTGGGGACATTGGAGTGTTTTGACGAGTCAATTGGCTGACGAAGAGAGCGACGATGAGCGATCTGCATGTTTCGTTTGACACCGAAGCCCGTCTGAATTGCTTGGCGCCAAGATGAGCGGTTTGTCGTACGATAGCCAGTACGGGGTGCTGGCTGCCAAGCGGACGAAGTTTGGCTGTCCGTTTTTGGCCTGATCGTCATGTGGGGAGCGGGAGGTGGCAGCGGTCGTGAGAAAACGCGTCCTCGACTGTGCCTCCAGGAGTCCGCACTGCTTCAGGTCGCTCAACACCTCAATTCCCCTCCTCGCCTCTCTCCCTTCCTTCCGGCTTATCCTCATCCGTATGGTCCAACCGGTCTCGCAACCTCCAATGTTCTCGGGCTGCACGTTGTGATGGTGAAATAGGGGGTTGGCTGTGGAGCGACGTCGAGCGAGAGGTTTTGCCTAAGACATTTGTGGTTCATTCCCGCCCTCGACGTTTTTACTTTCGCCGTCCAATTCGTGCACGGGGACGCCCCTTACTCCACGTCCCATGATTCGCAATCATCGACCAACGACGCAGCTCCCACTAGGATGATCCACTCGTTTGCTTCACACTCCGAGGGTTCCCCGCCGGCAAACATATCTGCATAGCCCAATGATCACCGTCGTTCTCTCGGCGTGTTATTCGCATCTCACCATCACCGAGGCCGCGCCCGGCGAATTTGTCTGGAGAGATCATCGGCCCCAAGATACCACGACTGTTGGACCGCTGACGTGTACCCCACTCTATCCTTCGCACTCTGACATGGAGAATACAACAAAGCATGGTGCACGACACGCATCGTGGTCTCCGGCTGCACTCCAAAGGCTCCATAGCGGCCTCACATGCATTTTGATCAACTACACGTCACCGGAGATAAGAGCTTGGTGTGTTCACCTTGTGTAATTTGGTCAGATGAGTCCAAGTGTTAACGAGACTTCTAAAGGTTCCACCCACAGACCCAACAGGGTGCGACATCATAGCTTGACCTCCCAATGCACGTGTTTTCATACCCGATGGCTTCGAAACGCATGGAGGTATCCCGATAGATAAGGTTCCAGCCAAGGTCGATCAGGGGAGGCAGGATTTTCGAGAATGGAGAGAAAAGCCACGAACGTCTCCCGGAGTGCCACAAATTTGTCGCTTATCCTAAGTTTTGAAGGAGGAGGGTTATCAGTTCGTCAGCATAGTTGACTTCTGTTGGGGTACGACCCTTTGATCGTTCACGTTACACGTTGTGACTATGACTGATTTCGGTATTTTCCGTTCGAAGTGTCTAGATGGAACAATGGTCACACTGGCAGGCGTAGATCGTGACAGCGCTTTGGGCGCGATTACTATTGTCCATCCATCGTGAGCGCTGATTTTCATTTTCGTTGCGATTTTGTTGGGGGGCTGTCCGGCTGACACACGTATCATCCGTCTCCAATTAGGCAACTCACTGTCGAGTACGCTGAGAAGTCAACCGTTCCGCTTGGCAGTAAAGGGGAATCATGTGAGCTGTTTTGACTGTTTACCGTTCGCGTAAGTTCCGACGTTGGTGTTCATGCCCGATCCTCTGTACAGCACGAGAAGATTTTCGACGTCATTCCCAAGAATTTGTTTGCGTCAAAAAAACGACTCACGAGCAGTGGGCAAATATGTATGTGCCATCGCTTACACCTTCCGTAGGGTGTAAACTCTTCATCTGTGCCATAGGATCCACGGTTGGGCGCAAGCTAACATTGACGATCTCGGGGACAAGAGCGAGCCTACCAACTTGTATGCCGGGTCGCCACCTTGATTCAAGGATGCTCAATGAGTCAACTTTACGAGATAGAGGGACTACCATGTCGGTTGCGTGGACCTTCCCTTGTTCTCCGACCGATAATCCTCCGCACCATAGGTCAGTTAGTGCGTTGCGATCTCACTTCCAATGGCCAGGTCATCATCACTTCATCTCCGTTGTGCCCCTATCCATTGAGTCATGTGGTAGATGTTTGATACGTCTTGGGGTTATTTGATGCCTTGACGAAACCACGTACCTACGATGACGATCTGCGTGCAGATTGGATTCCAAACTTCTCCCGTGACATTGAAAATTATCTTTCTACGCTCGGCTGCTGTTTCCCCGCTTAGCTGGCATTCTTCTTTGACTTTGATGGCACATTGTTCAGCTGGACCGGGTATCTTCTGAGTACTAATGATGCCACGCACTGTGGGTGGTTCCTTGGGCTTGTGTCGAATCACCCGCTCGTTGACATCAGCTGCCTCGCCTGTTTTTCGTATCCCGGCGGGAGTGCATGAGGCAGGGTGAACTAGCCTGAACGAACGTACATTGTTCTGTGGATGGATTTACCCTCCGCCGAGTCGGATATCGTCGGACTAAGGCAAAACGAAATATCCACTTCCATTCCGACGGCAAACATAGGGGATTACATATGAGGCCAGAAAATTGTCCCCGCATCTGGAAGGGCGTCTGAGTCCTGTCTGATGGCGCGTCGTCTACCGCTCACCCCCCCACGTGTCGTGAAAGGCAGCTGATGTGGGCCAACCTGAGGAATGTAGTACTACGGTGCAAACCGACCGCGCCGCCTCCTTGGTTCATGGCTACAGCGGCTCGATCGACAGACCGTTCTTCAGTGGACACGGCTCCAGTTTGTTGTTTGGCTTTGATGGTATTGGGGTTCGGCATCCCCGGCATGACGCAGGTGCCAAGCCAGGTTAGGCATAGCTCCTTCCCGTTATCGTCCCACTCGCAAAAACTGACAACACATCCTCAACGCAACCCACGAATCGCTGACGATCCTGTAGACCGACAAACGAGGGAGAAAACCGGGTAGCCGGCCCGGCCGGTGTCGGGTCCCGTAACCCCATCAAAAGATGAACAACACATTGGGGCCGGATCCACTGGAGACCGGTCTATCGAAAGGAAACGTGCTGTAGACTAATGATCGTTTTCCTTCTCGCTAGCCGCAAGTGTACATCCGTCCTATGATGCCTACACATGGCCTTTTGGTTCCGTGACTCCGTTGTTTGGGAGACGTGGGCGGGAGGTAGAAGTCCATGAACCCAGTGGTCACGTTCCGAGCTGTGGCGCTGCTATCCCCCTTGACGTACGAGGAGACGATTAACGGGGATGGCGGAAAGAAGACGGACAACAATTAATAATTGACCGGTGACTAAACCTGCCAGCCTTGCCTTCTCGCCCGCTGACGTGACCATCCTTACTCCTTTTGGAGGTTTGGCGCCAACAAAGAGGTTCCCAGTCAGACCAGGAGCTCTAGCCGGCTCTTCGACGTCTTGCAATATGTTGACCCTTCAAAGCCGTGGATTCAGACGTTCCACGGAGTTGCGGTCTCGATCCTGGACTTCTGTACGGCTGGGTACACGCCCCTCATTCAAGTTCGAGGCGTTCCGTCATCTGCTTCCATCGACAGAATATCATCAGAAAGGACTCTAGACCGATTGTTGGATTTAATCTGCATGTTCTCCCCAAATGAGGAAGGGCGAGCGTAGGAGACAGAATGCAAACCACCCATGACCTGCCTACGACCACAGAGGTTCGTAATCATCCCTGCCGATATGGATTTAACCCGGTTCTTGTTTGGTGCTTACGTCAATGGAATTTCTTCTCGAGGAGCGGTAAGATGTCTGCAACCTACAGTCTTCACCTTCAAGGCGACTAAATGCCCACCTAGATCCGTGGTGTACGTCCGGATCCACAGAACGGATATGGACTAGCGTAGCCGTACCTCGAATGGTGGGTGTGGCTATACCGTGAGGGGATCGAGGCAGGGCAAGACTCGCAAAACCCCAGTATCACTTAAACATCGCACGGTCCATGTTGCTCGCTAAGTTGCTTATAGGTTCCTTCATTGGAGCCATGTGTGCCATTTGTGGCTAGACCAGATTCTAACAGTTAGCCACGCGTATACGGATACAGATCCGGCGTCCGCAGTTTGTGGGGGCCAATTTGAAACGAATAGCTCGGTGCTCGGTGGGTTGGTGATACCATGAACAGTTATGAGCACGCTCTCACGTTCTCGAAGTGTGTTTCCTCCACCTATGTTTCAGGTTTGAACACTCGGCCCTCGGTGTTTAACGAGTGCCGGGTGCTTAACGATGCGATCCATCGGGATAGATGATGGCGACCTCCTTCCCTCATGTGCCACAATTCTTCAGATGTTCGGTAGCTCGGGGTCTCAAGACCCCAGTATCCTCCTCCGTGGGGCGTCAAACCGCCACAGTAATTTATGGGGTGATCATGTCACCGGAATTCTCATAGCGCGTGCTGGGCCGATACGGAGCGACCGGTGCTGTACACGTAGAGAATGGTGATGGTGTACGGTGCACAAGCCCGAGAACTAATGGGGAATGACGACACTCTGCTCGGTCTGTGATAAAAAAATTCTCCCTGCTTGTACCGTAACCACCGGTGGATGTGCATACAGTCCACTCAAGATCAAGCGCACGCTCAACCTCCGCCGAGGGCGAGAGACGGTATTTTTTTGTTTGCCGGTGCCGGCGATATAGCAGGAGAGCGAATCTCCTTTCGGGATGGTTGTTTTACGTTGACCTCACGTTGTCGCACTGCTTACAGTTCTGCATACTTCCTTCCACCACCGGACGTTAGTCGACAAGTTATTTGGACCCGCATCCGAAGTGTCACCATGCCCGGTGTCTACGGGTCCGTCGTACACCGTTCCGACGGCTCCATCCCTGGTTATACACCCTCCCATTTTGTATTTATTCTGACATCGCATATGTAGCCCTGAATGGGGAGCGTATGGTCCGGACTAAGCGTATTACCTCGGAAATTATCGTACAAGTCAGGAGGACCCTCCCATGAGACACCTACTAGGAGCACCGGTTTTCGTGCTTCCCTTCCAGCCTTCTTCTCAGACTTGCGGTGTGACTCTCGCAGATAAATCTGGATGTTACTCGAAGCACACCCTGAACGAGTTGTTTTTGACACCGTCATCGAACTATGGGATCTTTGGTAATCGGAGATGACCCGGAGAAGCCTTGCTCATGGAAGAGGTATAGTCTCGTCAGGAATGGCGGTACAATCCGTCCATTGTTAGATCCGCACCTAGTCCATCGCGTACATCTACAGAACGTTGGAGTACATGGGGATTGGGTCGAAAAGGTTGCATTTCCCTCGGTTCTCTCCGCCGGTCGAAAGAGGGTTAGTACACGAGTTAGTAAATCAATAAAGTATCGTACATTTATCAACAGGATAGATGTGTACGTGGGTGACGGAGAGGGTACAACTTGCCCAAGATCAACAAGTAGTGTCACCTGTCTTTGACAGTGAACGTAGGGGACATTAAATCTCACCAAAGGTATCTAGATAGGGGCAAAAAATCCTGGATAGGATAGAATAAAGAACGGTCCAGGTGAAGGAGAGAAAGCAATGTAACCTGGCCAGGAATAGTTGATCGAGGGCGATCGCCACTTCATGACACTATGGCGGAGGTGTTGGATGCCGGCGTGTACCACATACGCTGGGCCACTATCCTTTATTCAGTTCGAGGAGATGGTGGGAATGTGGTATGTTCGGGTGACGATGACTCTTCGTGGTATCGTGCGGCGTTATTGATCACAGGTGTTGGAAGTAGCACGGGGCGTACGAAACGGCAATATTCAACTTGCGGTCCCAGCGAACACAAGAAATCTTCCGGGGGGGGGGACAGAAATCAGTGGATGCGCTCGCCATAAAATGGCCTTGATGGTGGCTATGGTGGCTTCGGAGTGTGGATCAAAAGAATCAAGTCTTGTGTATGTGAACAGATGGTGGGCACACAGCTCAGGCACCCCAATGCCTGAAAAGGCCAACCGTACAAAACTACAAGCCATTCCGTTTTGAATCGGGACAGCATACACTTGAGTGGGTGCCATCTGGTACCTGAACTACTCGTAATCACTCAGAGACCTCATGACGGGTGGTGAACCCTCTCAGACGGGCGTTGATGGAACACTCACTTGTTATCCCGGCAGGCGCGCGGGGCAGATCACTCACTGCTGAGATAAGATAGAACCCTAGGTTAGCGTTAGTCCATCGGGCGGATCAGCCCCGGCAGCCTTTTGTTTGGTACCTGAAGGCGCACCCAGAACCGCCCTACATCAGATGCCCATGCGTGGCCTCATTTCCCCATAAAGCCAGAGGGGGATATCCACCACGAAAACTGATCGGAATCCAGGTCCTGCATTCTACGATTGTTGCATCTGGACACGGGCATCATCGTGGAATGGAGTCTACATCCCGTTAGGGATCATCAAGTGTGGAACCGAACGGTCTATCCGTGGTTAACCCACGTCGGTGGCGGAGCTTGGGGTGCTTTCTTCGTGGACTAGGGGGGTACCTCCTAAGAAATATGATTCGTACGGAATTTAGTGACAGCCACAATTGAACATTTTTCGAGGTTCCTGAAGGCAGAAGCGAGTTCCTGAGGTTGATAGGTGACACGGCTGGATCTACTCGTGGGTAAGGAACCTCAAATGAGTGCGTAACTCACAGCCATGATATACTGGGTATCTGGTCGGAATCGCGGGCAGCTCCATTGGCATGAACATCAGTTGTTCCCGTCACGTTTCCCTTTGAAAATTATGGTAGTCAGTTGACGAATTAAATCGTGGGTGAAATAGGAGTGGGAGAGGGTCCGGGTGGGTCCACAAAGTAGTACCCACCTACAAAGGGCTGTCCTTGAGTTTCTTCCTTACTTGGGTTTGCACATTTACCCCCACTGTTGTTTGCTGGTCTAAGCGCCGAAGGGATTCCGGAGGCAGTTTAGAAGAGGCAGTGAAGACTCACTGCTGGCATTCTAGACACGATGGTAGACGGGAGGAACATACACGCCATTCGGCCGAGCAGGGGGTTGGGGCTGTAATCGGTGTCGGAGTCCTAACGGCGAGTTTGCTGCACGTTTAGTCCGGTAGGCCTCTCGCCAGGGAGATCCACCTCCGTGGTTTTGGGTTGAGTGAGAGTCTGGGTACACCTGGTGTCTAGATTGTGTCTAACGAGGTGACATCAGCCTCCATTATCTCTTGCAGCGGGATGCATGGCACATACCGAAAGCTTACGCTGGGGAGTTACGCGACATGGTGGGAGATTCTTCGGTGTCCGCTCCCGTCGATCTCCGCGACTCTCCCAGCTTCGACCGTGAGTTCAACACCTTCAACATCGCCAACCTATACTTTTACGGAGAATCCGAACGCGCACTCAACAGAGTACTCAAACGTGACGCGACGACATCATGACCAGGGCTAGCGGGACGGCGAACTTTAGATTGGCACGATATTCGCCGTGAGTCTCAGTTGTTCTTTTCGGTCAGACCGATTGCCAACCATTTTGGAAGGTGGAATTAACCTGTAGCACATCAGTGGACGCGGTCTTCCGCGCAAGATACACAGGCCTTCTCGTTTCGTCGGTCGTGTGGAGAGGTGACACGGGTTCAGCATATCTTCGTGTCCGCAACATACAACTTGAAAGTAACTCGATGTCAAGGTGCTCCAATGTCAGGTAAGTCCCCCGTTGCTCCTCGCGGACGTGCACCAATTTCCCCGGATTTATCCAAGGGTTTGACCCAATCACGCCCATTGAATAAACTGTAGGTACCCTGTACGCGACGTCTTGCACACGTGAAGATTCTAACTAATGTGGAATCTCTAAGATGCAAGAAGGACTCCCGACTACCGACTATGCAAGAACTCCACGGTGTTATGCATCCGCAGCTATTACGCGTGGAAATATATGATTCAACTTGTATCTCACCAGTCCAGTTCACACTGCTACAATCCATGCAATATAGTGAGTGGCAGTGAGTCACACAACGCGTCCTGTGGTCAGATATCCTTAGCAGGTTATGTCTCGCTCGCAAGAGGCATTCTCAATCAACAGTGGAATCAAACCAGCGCACGCGAATCTGACGATGCGTGTGTCGTCTCGCTCCCATGTGTTGGCGATTGGAATAGACTTATTGCAAGTTGGGCCAGACTATTGGTAAGTAACTCATTATAGTGGGTGTTCTTCAAGTGGATCGCATGTGAACTAATCTGTTTCGATTCCCAGCGTCAGAGAACGGATGAAGAGGGAAGGGATTAAATATCGCCCAGAGTCCCATCGCTCATAACCTGAGGAGAATTACCGCCGTGATTGCCGGGAAGGCCAAGGTCGAGGGTTCGAAAGGAACTCTTGGTATGTCAAACCCCGGACGGTTGTTCTGTCCTCCCCAATCCTAATCGAAATCACCCGCAGATACTCTCAAGTCGAGTTGGCCGAGGAGGGACTGAAGTACTTAGAGGAGCCATAGAAGCCCAATGTCACCGGTTACTAAACCATGGTTGAGTGTGGAAAGACCTCGATCAGCGCATGGAATCTCTCAACTGAAAACGATTGGGAGCGTTCATCTACAACCCATTGTTTCTCGGGAGAACATCTGCCACAAGCCTGTTGTTGAACACCCCAAGCTGGAGGTAAATTACACCACACATGAAATGTGAATTGATATTGCAAGGCTCGATGTGGTCGCGAGTGCTGCGATTTTGGGCTGGAACTCGCTGCAAGTATACTGAGATAATAGGATCATTGGATTCATTGGACCAGCTGCTTGTGCTACTCGTCTTTCAGCTCGTCATGCGTGACCAACGACCGCCCGTGGTTGGTACGGCTCTTCTAGAAACCTCATCTCCTCTTCCGTCAATTCTATTCCGAGTGCCTCTGTGGGGTGCGTTCAGAACGATCGAGGGACAGTTTCTAAACAACAAAGACTCGCGGCATTCTTCACTCACCAATCATATCATCAAGGTTCTCTAGCTTGCTCGTCCCAACAATTGGAGCGGTTGACTTTTTTATACTCCAGGCAACAGAAATCTGTGCCACCTTGACATTCCTCTTCCTGGCCAACTCCTGGACACTGTGCCGCCCTATGAGCCCAAGGCGAATACTAAGGAACGTGGTACGTACCGCTCGACGATTTCCTTGGAAGCTTCTTTGCCTTTGTTCCTTGCCACTCGACTGGCGGGGGACGATGAACGGAAGTGAGCCACAATCACGAAGAGAGGAACACCCACACGTCGCTTTCGGATCGTACACTTTTGTCATCCCATGGTCGGGTAAGAACTCCTCTACCGAGGGGACTCCAAGGGATGGAACCAACACCGAGGTGCTGAAGCGACGAGGTCGGCGCAGTATTTAGACCACATTAAATACGAACCTTGAGCAGGGGCATCATCTCTCGCTCTTCTTCCCGGTAGATCAAACTGTGGTGGTTCTGCATCGAAATGAATGGTGTCAATTTGTTCTCGATTGCATAGTCTGAGCGATGCGTGAACACTCAGTTCGTGCGACCACAACAAGCCTGAGACGCACTCTGCATGGCATAGACTAGTTGGTGTCAGATAATGAGACTTGTACGAAAGAACCGGATGGTATACTCACACTGCCAGGCCCAACAACTACTCATACCGATGTACCGGGCATACCCCGCCTGGACAACGTCATGCAATGCCCTCATCTAAAAACAGTAGTGGTGCACATGAGAAGGGAACCCAAGGGAAGACGAGTGAGTGGGGATATCACCGTCTCCTCGATGGGAGTGTTGGGATCAAACCTCATCATGAAGCATCAGATATAGGGGGCACTCCCAAAACGAGAAGATACCTATGGCACTGTAAGACGTCGACATATTCTACGTCCAATCGTTGGAGACTTGCTTTGACAGAGTCAAAGATATGCTACAAGATCTTGAGCAAATGTGAATGAGATAGCGAGACAGTCCACCTTGCGGGAAAGACCATGTTGGTTGACGTATCCGTCTGCATCGGGATCCGTGTCTTCTATGGTTCCGCCGTCCTTCTTGACGGGGAAAAACACCTACTCCTGTCGAGCCTTGGTCGACCACAATGAAAACAGGTCGATCTACCTTGGTCAAGATAACAACTTCCTCGCGGGGGATCTTATGATGCTTCAGCGCCTTTCCGAGAAGGCGTTCGGACTCCCCGTTGGAGTAGACGTTGGCAGTGTCGAAGGTGTTTACACCGTTATCGAAACTACGCGGTACATCGTCTCTCAGTTCTAGCGGACCACATCCGGAGAGCGTGAATGATAAACGACGCACGCGTATTTGATGTGTTCAAACGTCTCCTTCTCACCCAAGACCCAAGGTTGCCACTCGGGGCTTCCATAGGTCATGCATCCTGCACGCGAACAGTCATTTCCTACCAAATGGCGAAGACGTTGAAAGTGTACTCGCCAAGAATGATCTGGCTGACTTTCAAGCCCGAGTTTCCAAGCCTCACTGAGACCAGACATATCAATGCCATGATTGAGACCACCGAGAGGGTACACTCACCGTATCTGACTGGTTTAGCGTTCGACATGATCACTTACGGTGCCTCCTGAGGTCGTGGTGGAGTTGTGATGGTACTTTGCAGTCCAAGATGGGGCAGCTTGAAGACGGACCGGCCGGCAACATCGGAGATTGCCAGCATCCGTTATGCTCCGCACCACCTCAACTGCTTACTTAGCGCTTAGCTGCTGCTTACTCCTGTGCCTATGGCCAGGGACGTCTTCGAGAATAAACACCCTTCGATTCCGACATTTACCGAGCCGACAACTGGGCCAGCCAGGGTCGTATTTCGTTGTGTTCTGGCACTCGAGGCTCCAGATCTTTGGATGCGGCTAACCGTCCCAGTCGCGTAGCCTCCACCCCCATTTCTGGAAGATTCTAGCACCCAAGTATCCCACATTGATATCTCAAGGTGGAACCCAGTGATGTGCTCGTTGTGTTCGTCTCATGTTTGCCACCTCTTGAACCGGCTGGTAACCCCCATAGCGAGGTTCAGCCACGACACTTTTGCTTAACTGCTTTGTTCTCGCCCGTCGTTGAAGTAGTTCGTCACGCGACATGCTGAGGACCGAAAGGCACGGAGTGCCTCCGTACTAAGCTTAGGCTAGAGTTCGGCAAGGATCCCCGTCGCCAAGAGCCCAAGAGAACCCCTGCGTTAGCACTGATAACCGCGGTGACCGTCCTTATCCAATTGTACAATTCAAATTTCCCGGGAGTTAGCCCGTTCCACCGATATCACTCTCACGGAGCACACAGTCCGTTTCGTAGCTGCTCGTGCTAGAAGGCGGGTCCCACGCGGTCCATGTTTGGTTGGCGCTGGGGTTTTTTGTCTGGTGATTACATTCCAGGGCTCATCCCGAGCCTCCGATAAGTTCGGTACTGATTGAGGCGTACCTTCGGTGTATTGTAATGCTGATACCGTTGTCGTCTGCCACAAATGCACGATCCTCATGTCATCATTGGGAAATTTCCGTCCCCCCCTCCTCAAACTCCCCCCTTGATGTGGCAAGGGGGTGGTCAACGGATCCGCAGCCTCTTCCAGGAGACATCTTCCGTCGCGCGTACAGCCGCTCACTTCAGGCGGAGTCGGCGCCATTTCGTAGTATCATCGAGATCGTTTTTTGTACCTGAGGATGTTACAGCGTAAGTCTATGCCATCCACGTCGCGCTGCGGCAACCTGCCCTTCTGTTCAGGACATCGGCTCCATAGCGCACCACGAAGAGTTTTGGAAACAGAAACGATAACTTGAGACTCCCGATCTCCATTGTCTTCAGGACCCCGGAAGATTGAACGTTCTGAACAGCGATCGAGTGTGCTTCAAACCAATCCCCCACGACGTACATTTCAAACCGTATGCCACATCCTCTCCCTGCAAAGGACATGTTGCACAACACCCGCTCGTGAAGCTATTACGTGTCTCCACTGCGGAAAAAGGCATGTGGGCCCTTTGCAACTGAGCATGCGTTTGTTTTTGTTCGTCCGTCCTTGGATTAATGTTTGAAACTACCTTGGACCTCGACGTGATCGGGGACCCTCGTTGGCCGTCGACCCGCCCTACCCGGGAGAATCCATCACGACGAGGTTACAGGGTCACGGAACGTACAGGATAGTAGTTCCTACATCCGAGCGCACCGATCTGGCAGCCGGAGTCCCCGTAACTGGAAAGATCCTCCCCTCCACCTCATCCTTTAGTCCAATCCCGCGTCGGTTGGGGGCTCATTCAGTGAGTGCCGCGGAAGATGGGGTTTGTAGACACCATTCACTTGGCTCTCTTTTTCAAATCAAAATGCCAACCATAACCAACCGGCACGGGGTGGGTCTACGATACTCGTTCCTCCTCGCTCCGTCTGTTATTCACCTACACTGCACGATCCCCACTCTACTATGTCTCATTCTCAGGGAGAGAGGCGACCAGAGAGCAGGTGCGCACTTTGAGAGACACGTATCACGGATTTACACCCTAACTCCCCCATTAGATGGTCGCTTGAGGAAGACAAGATACTCTTATCCGCAATCGAACAATGTTAGCTGCCTGGGCATATACAATGCGGGGTGCAGGCACTAAGTAATATCACAGGTGGATCTGTTATCGTTTGGAATCAGGTATCTGCTTGCCTGCCCGGCCGTAACAGCAAGTCATGCCGCAAGCGTTGGATCCATTCATTGGATCCAACTCTCCGTAAGGGTGAGTTCCGTTTCGTCACTTATGACAAGAATGGTGACGGACTCGCTCCCCCCTCCAGGTCGTTGGACGGAGGACGAGGACGCTCTGTTAACAACCGCAGTCGAAGCTTACGGTACCCACTGGTTCCAAGTCGAAAAAATGCTCCCTCGGCGCACCGATGACCAGTGTGCAAAACGCTGGCGAGAGAATCTGGACCCTTCCATATCACGCAAGCCGTGGACAGAGGAAGACGACAAACTCTTAATGGAAACATACGAAAAGATCGGAAAACGCTGGAAGGAGATTGCATCTCACTTTGAAGGGCGACCTCCGGTGCACTGCCGTAACCGTTTGCAAAGTTTGATCAGGGTAAGGTGCAGGGCTGCCGCTGGTAAGGCTGTCCAAGCAAAAGTGAAAGGGAGGAAGTCTATTACCAGAAAAAAGGTTACCCCAACCGAATCCACGCTGGCACCATTGGATTTCTCTGGTGGGGTACGCATAAGGATACTTTCCCCCCTCCCTACGTTTGTTGACGTTATAGGAGCAGGAAACTCTTTATTTGCTCGAACAAGATTTCGCATCGTATAGAACGCCCGGGGACCCCCTCCCTCCAACTCCCATTTCCAACACTTCCGAGCTGTGCCAAGACATCCAAGAACCCCAGTATTCCCTGTCGGTCCCCACTCACTCACTCCTGAACACCTATGGCAACTTCCCCATCGCGTCTATCTCGGGTCAGCCGTACAGCTGCCTCGTGACGATGCACCCCCTCGGCTCTTACCCTCCGCACCCGGATTACACTCTCAACCAACATCGAGTTTCCCCCTGTGTGGGAACCACCTCACCTTCAGCCTGTCGAACCCTACGTACATGGTGAGAACTCACGGGGGGTTCCCCCTTCACTGTCTCCTTCTCTCCCCCTAACTGACCCAGGTCAGACGGTTCTCAAGTGGATCGCTCCATGGCCTTCACCTCAGCCCGAGCAAGTTGGATCTTGGTACCCACACCCCCCATTGGGATTCCGATCTCGATAGCGGCTGTCTCACGTCATCCGCAAGGTGTTTCTTGGCGGCCGCAGGAAAACACACAGAAAAACTCTAGCGAATTCATTCATGGAGCCCGTCCTTCGCAGGCCTTGGACTTGGCACCCTTGAATTATCCTATATATCACTCCACAGAGGCTATTCGTGAGCCCGGGCTTCCACTTCCCCCCTTCCCCCAGTCCGTCGATTTGATCCCTACTGTAATATCACCCTTCGTGATGTTCTTGTCCTCTATATCTCCTATAGCACGTTGACGCCAGATTACGATTACTCAGCCGGTTCCAGCCGTTTGCTGTTCATGCGACGGGCCCCTAATCCCCTCCTTAGGTGCCGTTGTAATAAAATACGCATTGACCTACGAACTTGAAACCACAGGGGTTAAACTTGATGGTCAATGCATGCGCCAGGAACCTCGTTTTTACTTTTTCAGTCGGGCGATACGTGAGGACGTCGACGGAAGAGGTCAGAATTGGCCATAAGGTGATCCCCACCACCGTCATGTCACTGGCCCGTCTGTAGTCACGGATTGGCATTCAGGAGGGTTGTTCGAGAACCCGCATGATACGGAAAGTTGCCATGCGCTTCACCTTTGAGGCTCCGGCCTACCTCGCTCCCAGCGGAGACGAATGTAGTTGACCCCCGAAACAGTGGGCTAATATAATAGTCCAAATATTGGACTTTATTATGGTGGCCGCACGGGGTTAGGGTCTCAAGAGGGTTGCAGCTCCGACGGTCGGGGCTACGGAATTCGGGAGATGAATATAATCGGTAGCTGGTTCAAAGTCACTGTATCAAGTTGTTGAAACCACCCGTCATAATTCCACAATCAGCGACTCCGGGATGCACAGGTTTATCAACGGGTGCATCAGCCGCAGTGTACTCCCATTGACCGCCGGACGTACCCAGGTGGCAATAAGCCTCAGTGCTTTGCAGGGTGAGGGCGGAGCATTTTCTGAGGTGGCTTCCACATGAAGCCGCTGCCAGGGGTGATCCGATCTACGTTCACAACCTCGCTGCCAATCTGCAGCATTCTGTCAATCCTAGGGAAGCGAAAACGAATTCGTCAGCGTGGCACGGAGCTATGGGGTTGACCACGCGACTGACCGTCGTGATGCGCAAAGATTGGGTTTTTTCTCAAAGATTCGGTGTTACTCGAATGAAAACCTTTCTGGGGGACCACGCGTGTCTCACCAGATTCGACGTCCGCCGCACGGGTCCCGTTAAAGTTGACTCGATGCGAACACTGCATGAGGAGACCGCTGGTAATAAATGATCCATCATGAACGCCTGGTTTTCGAACAACGGGGGGGGGGGGGAGGTGGATGAAATCGGGAGCGCTGAAGGGAACATTTGTGGGTTCACGACAACCTCCTGTGATCTGTTTCGCGGCGACATGGGCGCAGTTCTTGGGCCTGGGGGAACCTTCCGGAGCTTAGGGTTGCGGCTGACCGTTATTCGGGACCCCGGAGACGTACGCGAATCCCTCACGCACCTTTCGGTGATCGGTTACCGGTGATTCCTCACTCCGTCACCCCAGGCAATGGATGGGAAGGATGACTGCGGCCTTCTATGTTTCCTTGTCATGCACGCGTCTTCGGGATAGCGGGAATCCTGCGATGCGAAACCAACTGAACGGTCCGTCCCACTCGCTCTGGCTCGCCGGAATCATCGGACGCGTAGGGGTGATGGGATTCTTATAAGAGATGAACTTGTGGCCGAAGAGAACGTGCAATCCTGGCGCACGACGTTAACCGTGGGCAACAGAGATGGCACTACATTCTCTGCCGTTTGATGTGCTGCTCGCCATCTACCGGAAGCTCGACACGAGAGATGTCGTCCATTTTGGAATGGTCAGTATTCACTTTATCCGAAGTCGACTTTTGTTAAAATTTCTCCAACCCACAGACTTGCACGGCTCTATACAAATCTACCAAGGACCACCATGTGTGGCTGGACCAGCTACAGAATTGCGTCACGAGAAATCCTGTGCTCGCGCGCGGGATCCCTCCACTGCATTCTCTGTCCGTGGAAGAGCTCAGGCGGTACACGGCACACCAGGAGAAGCTGCGCATCCGGTGGGGTCGGGAACACTGTCCACCCGAGCAGTTCACGGACGGTCCTGGATTGTTTGACGGCCGGGGCTCAGTGTGGCTCATGGTCGGGGGAAGGACGGTATTATTCATGTCTGAGCGGGGGAAAATATCTTTGCATCACATCCACACGGATGGGGAACGCTGGGAAATGTCACCGTTTGTCAGTTACACCCTGGAGGGTGGACATCGCTGGGTATGGGCAACACTGGTTTCAGAGAACACGACCTCTCCCCTCCTTGCCTGCAGAGAGGAGTCGAACTGCAGGTAGAGATCCGCCTTTGCGTGGCTCGGAGGGATTTCTGACTCCTTTTTTGCTTCTAGTGTGCAGCTGGTCTCTATCTACCACGAACTTGGGGTCATTCGTCTGGAAGCGACGATCCAAATCCCCAAGGAGAAAGTGCTGGTGCGACTCGTTTGCCAAGGGAGGATCGTGGCGTGCATGTTGAGTCCGGGAGGTGGTGTTTGGAGCCTGTTTATCATCCATTTGGACTCCCTCAAAACGACGGTCGAAGCCGCGCTCCCCGAGTCACCTCACGTACGCCTATTCACCCCCATTGACGGGTCCTGCGGGTTCTGACGAAATTTGTAAGGCTTCATTCGTCTGTCTGCCATGCCAGGACGTTGTTGTGATCTACAACCAGTTTGACATTGCCTGTTACCGACTTGCGGACCCCTCAACAATGGGAGCAGGGGACCGCGTTCTAACCCTGACGCCTCTTTGGATATGCCCCAACCCTTTGGGAAAAACCTCTCTGATATATCACATATCCCTCATCGAGTGTGGCAACACCCCACAGTTGACTTCCTCCACGTTCGAGGCGCGGTTTGTTGAGTACATCCGTGGGGCTGATATTGACACATTCGTCAGCTGGAAGATCGGCTCCTTGGGTTCTTCTGTGGAAAATTTAACGGTGGAGAAGGTTTCGAGTGTCATCACGCTTCCCGATGGTCTTCGGTGCTTCCCGGCATCGACTCGGAACCACTTTTGGTCTGCTATCGCGATTGATGACGGTATTTCTTTCTTCATAACACCTTTGGATGATGTCGGACAGGGTAGCGGATGGGGAACACTGCGGTTTTACATTCCTTACAGAGAATTTCGCGATGGGAGGTCCGCGGGGGCGAGGGTCATGTACCTGGATCTGGACATAGACCTCATTTCTGGACGTGTCATCATTTGGTGGACTGATGAGGCATGTCGAGAACATGACTCTCGTACACGATTTTTCATCTTAGAGTTGGTGCAGGGTTCGCACCGAGTAACCAGAGACCACACGTTGTAATCCCCTCGCCATAGGGCGTTCATTCTGCCATTCTATCACTATTCATTATTATTATCCTTGACATCTTGTGTAAATTACCACCGAGACTCTCCCGCGACGAAACCTCCTGCGTAATTCCATGTAGTAAGCTAAGCATGTCTTTGAGAGGGCTGACGGAATATCGTGGGGGTAGGGTGGAGTACAGAAGTGTCCGAAGCGCGTGCGGGAGGTGAGCATTGATTTGAGGTAAAATGAGGGAAGGTTATGGCTTCTGAGCATGGCTAATCAGATTTTCCGTCGTCCGCCAGTCCGGTTTCCGTGCACGCCCCAGCTACGCAGGCCAGCCACCGTTGGGGGTGTCGAGCCAGAACAAAGATCCAGACGACGTCCGACCCTGGATGTACCGAGCTCACCCAAGTCGAAAATGCAAACAGGGATAACATCATCGACATCATCGATGTCATCAATCACGAGGCGACTGTGAGGCTGTCCATTGTTTCCCAGTCTGGCAGGTCCACACTTCTTCCGCCCATCTTCACCACCCAACGACGACACGACGGCGACGGTCGACCAGGACGAAGCACGATGAGCCCCATGTGGTCCGGGAAGAGCGCGTCGGTCGAGGCAGCGATGAAGAACATGCTCGCCGCGGCAACCCAGCAAATCCTCGATCAGTGGGAGCCCTTCGATGACGAGGACTACGAGAGGAGGGACCGCAGTCAACAGGAGCTGGAAGAGTAAAAAAATTTCGTCCGTTTGTTCTCCCCCTCTTTCCTTCTCACACCTTCTTCCTCCTACAGTCTCGACAGGATCGCAGACCCATCAGAGGAGAGTCCGGTCACAAAGGGGAAAACGCCAAAATACAAGACTGACAAGAAAGCGGCCAAAGAACTTCACGAAAGAGTCATAGTCCGTCCCAATTCACACCGTTCTACCCCTTTCCTTGATTTTTACACACATTTTTCACTCCAGTTTTACAGGACGGAGAGCGACAGGAAACGTCGAATCGCCCGACGGAACAACAATGGACACGCGCACACAGGGACCGTCGACGGATACATGCAAGGTCACCACATTCGACAGATTGATGCACCTCCACGTTCCCCCACAGAAGATTCTCAAAACCCACATCTCCCTCCTGTCCAGCCACAAAGGAGGCGTGGGTTCTCCTTCGGAGGTCTCTTCAAATCAAACAAAAAGAAACCCATCACCCCACCCTCACCTGTGATGCCGCACCACGAGGGTTCACTAGACTCGTACGAGGAGCGGCATCCCAGACAAGGCCCCTTATCACCTGCTCCAGACGCTTATCACTCCCAATATAACCAAGAGCCCGCATCTCCTTCCAAGTTGCTCAAGAGACACGGAAGCACTTCCAGTCGGACGAGGGGACACGATAATTACCCACCACAAATGCAGCCAAAAATCTCGAGAGATGGTGACAATGCCGATCGCCCACACAGGTCTTCCTCTCATCGTCATCGAGACCGGGACCGGGATAGGGATAGGGATAGGGACCGCGACCGTGATCGTGATAGAGGGGCGGAGCCGTCTCGGGGCAGCAGGCGACATGAGAGATACTACTCATCTGACCCTCGTCGATATCCCCCTTCCTCGCGTCGTGACATCGGAGGCCCAGACAAATACGGATCCAGTCGCCACCGCGAAGGCTCACGCGACCGAGAACGCTCCTCAAGGCACAGAGATGACGATCACCGCCAGGGATCTTCCTCCCATCGGCACCGATCCTCCCGCAAGAGGCCCGACAGTGATGACGATGATGAAGACTCTGAAGAGCGTAGGAGACGTCGACGTGAGAGGCGGGATCGTGA
>Ga0307513_10002421_pt1 | contig 25856 bp, 17 predicted proteins | sample 15_EM_MG_FD_202174 | JGI IMG/M metagenome (GOLD analysis project Ga0307513, IMG submission 202174) | Populus trichocarpa ectomycorrhiza microbial communities from riparian zone in the Pacific Northwest, United States - 15_EM | ecosystem: Host-associated > Plants > Roots > Unclassified | place...
CCGTGTCATATGGGGCGGGGAGGAATGGCAAAGAGTTGACCCCGGGCCGGAGTAACGGCGGGGTCACAAAGTGAAAACCCGCCCCGCCCCGCCCCGTAACGAACACTACCCCTTTCCCTATCCTTCCTCTCTGCTTCTTTCCCTTCCCTTTTTTCTGCTCCTTCCCTCTCCTCTCTCCTCCTTAGTATGTGGCACTTTGTCCCAGCCCATCTTTCTGTAAATGAGAGGTAAGCCATAGTATAATTATGAAAGAAAGTAGCCCTCAGATTGAAACATTGAGAAACATGTCCGAGTCAGTTTTCGTTGGTATCATGTTACAATAGGTTGTTAGCCAAGATACTTTGTGTTCCTTTGTTATGATTTCTGATTTTCTTTCCTTCTTGTCCTGAGAGTTCTTTATGTAGAGCGGGATGGGTTACACTCGCCATAGGCTGCCCTTACAACAGGCTGGGGGGGATATTTTGGGAGAAATCTCCACCCCGCCCCTGTCCAGGGTGAGTCACCACTTAGAACCTGGATGGGGCCCATTTCTCTCATATCATAATATTATCATAATATTATCAACAACCTCTCTCCATGCCCTAATGATCATCTTGGAGCTATTTTACCGTAAATCCCATAATCAGATTAGATCATTTAGATACTGGTTCATTGTTCAGTACATAATAGATAATACACTGGGATTATTATGCCATCACATGTGCTAGGATGTTGGAGTTCCCTCTCTTAGTAGACAGCGAGGACGAGAACTCACAGATGTGAATAGACTTTTCTCCTTGTTTCTGTCAACCTTTGACATTTTTATCCTTTGTGTTTTTTTCTTTTTTCGTTCATGGGGGATACTTTAACGCTTTCTGCTGTGTGAGTGATGGATGACCCACGAACAATTCAGTTGTTTGTTTCCCTCCCTTTCCTATAGTTTCCGACTACGATCCAGCTCACTTGTGAGAAGTGAATATTCCGGAGCTAGGAAGAATACCCTCCTGACTGAAAGCCATTCTTTCTGTGCTCATGCCGGGATTGTAGTCAAAGCCCCACAACCCCAGAACACTTGTAGGCATTGTGTCTAGAGAGGGTGAGCTCAAGCTAAACCGTTAAGTCATTAATGCCGAAGCGTTCTTAAAGAGGACTGCTATTGAATTCCACCGAAATTTAACCATTTTGTTTGGCTCCCGACGATACGCAATGGTAGTTCTATTAACGTAGGCAGGTTATGTTTGGCACAGTGGTAGACGGTAGAAAGAGAATTCACACGGAACTTAGACACCTCGCTCAGCTCTTAGAATTCGCTATAACTAAAACAAAAAACTCATGACCGAAACAAGTGTATAAGTAAAACATAAGTACCACTTCATGATCCTTCCGTCGATCACCACACCTATCTCTCAATCCTGCCATGCCTTTATTCCTCCGTACACTCCCGTGATAAACAAAGGAAAGACATGGCTATCTAATCTCTTTCAAATCATTAACCATTCTATCTCAATCTCCCAAATCATCCACAAGCATCTATCTAATCTTTCAGACTCCCGTATCTTCCAAAGTCAACCACATCCCTTTAACAAGTTCCTCCAAAAATGCTTCGATGTTACGGGTACGGTGCAGAGGAGTGGGCGCACTGCGGGAATTAACTGACCCCAGTATATTATAAACGATTTACAGAGTTTAGTCTATTTTTTCACTTCTTTCACACTTCTTTTTATTTCTACCTTCCGTGTTCAGCCACCCACCCCTTGGCTGGACAGTGAGATAAACCCTTCTCCTTAATTGCACCGAAGCCATCTAGCCTCTTGCTCCCGCTATCCGGTTTCGAACGCCCCAAAGTACAGTACACCGTACAGTACTCTCGCTACTCACTCAACAACTCGGTAGGCCACCACCTTTCAAAAAGCATTGTAAGAGCTTTTCTATACCCTGAAAGAAATGCGCGCCTTGAGAGTGGGAGTCTAAGTTAAGAACTCCCTCCAAAATTTCACTTCGTGCATTAACCTAGCACACCGGTTGAGTTCTAAAACTAAAGGTTGAAGTCGTTAGAGATTGTGGTTGATTCTGGAAGTTGCGGGAGTTTAGTCGATCGTTTTAAAGTTTCAGGGATTTACTGAGAAGATCCTCCGGACTTGTCCTTTCCTTTTCATCACAGGAGTGTGCGGAGGAATACGGACATGGGTGGAGATGCAGAGATAGGTGTGGTGACCGCCGGAAGGATGGGGATGCTTTGAGCATGTTTTTCGCTCACACTGGTCTTTACCGCTAGCTCAGTTGGAGGTGATAAAGTTGTTGAATATGCAGTGCCTCCCCTACCTTTCCTATGCGATGCCCAAGTTCCAAGCCAATCCTTCCACGCACCACCTACTATTGCGCTATCTATTTTCCAAGACCAACAGCCATAATAACGTTATGCGTTGTTGTGCTGGTAATTACACAATACACATTTACAGCCCAAACCCTGATACTTTGTAACATTTACCCAATGCCGAGTACCAGATTGTGGACAACCACTGCCTTACGGTAAATCACACAGGCAAGTTACAGTCCATAGGCGAAACCCAACACCAAAATTTCCGATGTCGGGTAACAATTTGTCATGCTCTAGGATTCCGAGAGCACTTAGAGCTCCCTTTATAATCAGTGAGTCGACTGTTATTAGCCCCTCCCTTTCCCCCGGCCATGTTTCGCCTTAATTCCTCCCGATCCTCTGCTCCACCTCTCAATAGCTATTCTAACATTTCTGGCAGCATTTACTGGCACGGCTAGGGGTCCGATAAGCTTACGGCACCCACCGAATCGTACTCTGTCGTGTCATAGGAATTGTAAAGCTTGCTTTCGGTCTATGGTAATAGGCGAGTGATCTTCTGTGATGGGTTGCAGGGTCGAGGTTGTTAGGCATGATGCGAGGCAAGCGAGGCTACATAAGCAACCGGTGGATCGAGGCGTTCGCACACCCGGTAATTGGGTACGGGAGGTCCTGGGGGTGGCTTTACCAAGGGTGGGAACGAGAGAGACATGACTGGCGAAATAAGAACTGCGCTAAAACCAGTTTTATTGATTTTGGTTTGCCGGAAGATAAAAGGCTGATGTGTGTAGAAGGAAGTGAGAGGGGATTTGGGATACGCAAGATACCCGCTACCAATGACAGCCAAGACAGCTTCATGACTAAGCAAACACTCTCTGAGTTCAACCCACGATACCTAACCGAGCTGTTGGAAGTATCACTCGGTGTGAGAATGACAAGAATTGGGAGGAGGATTCCGAAAAGGGGAGGGAGAGAGGGAAGCAGGAGAAACAAGAATGCTTAGGCGACAGGATGCTGAAGCAAACACAAAAGGGTGACCTTGGTGAATGCAAGCATCCGGAAGGTGCGACGACTTTTTGTGTTAGACACTTAATCACTATTGGCAACACAAGGCATGGGGGGAGTGAGGAATTTGGTGTTTGAATACACCGGGGGATGTAAAAGTAGGGTTAAAAATAAATTTTACCACCGTCTAATAAGTGAACTATCGTAGCTAGAGAGTTCCCGTCGGTGGTGCGCCAAATCCTCCTTCCAAGCATACTCTACTAGAAGTCTTTCTCCAGGGTTGGTCTGCACTTGAGCTACGATTTGAATGGGGACTACAAATTTAACTAATATATTCATGAAACTTTTACCGCGCCTAATATCCCATCCTTCATTCTCGGACTGAGCATAGCGTATAAGGTGCACTTTCAGCCCCTCGTAATATCTAGGTAGGGTCAGCCAACCAAGATATTCGGGCGGTTTTATCTGTGAGGAAGCGGCACTAACTGGTGTTCATCTTATCTATGTTGTGTCGAATTAGGGATAGGATTAGTCAGTTTAGAAAAAAGAAAAACAACTCATCAGGCTTAGCTGGATGAGAGAGATGGCCTCCCGGTAACCGTTATGATTAGGTGGAACTCAATGTTAGCCTATCAACACCTTGAAAACAAAACCTCCGGAGGTGGCAACCATAACGAGTATTTCACCACAGGGCCCGCCCAGGACCAGGGGATCCCACAAGGCGCCAAACCCCAGCTACTGGCAAGCGTACCAAGTTATAAGAAAGGCGTTGAAATATCCGTTGGAGTTAATTGACTCATTGTTCTTGTTATGGATGATAGTCGTAGCAATGATTCTCGTTCAAAGATACCATGAAGTACAGACTACCATTCGGGTAGTTGTTGAAATTGCTTACAACCGGAGTTGCGGTTAGATGAATGTATAATACTGTACAGTATGCGATTGCTGTTAGGTTACAGGATTGTCATGTTTGCTATTTTCCTGAGTTCAGTGGATCGCTTTTGGCGAACTGGCCTAGTCTTGTGTCTTATGCAACTTGCAATACAGCTAAACCCTGCATATATAGTCATAATAGCGGATGTGGCTCGCCTACACGGTTTAATGAGTTTTGAGGGCAGTGTTTAGCATGCTCAAGTATTTTTTCTCTAGTCTGCCTTGACAGGGCTTGGTCTTCGGAACACATCGTGGGGGCTGCTTCTCTGGGCTGTGAACGTACTAGGCATATTAAACCCGGACGATTCACCATACAAATTTTTACCCCTTTGCGCTCGGGTTCAATACCGGTACTCGTACCAGTATGACTGGGAGGTGTATGGGGCTCAACAACCATGGTTGCTTTTTTGCTCAGAAGTGCCTATCAAACATGAGATAAGGTAAGCACTGATACAAACAACGATAGCGCTTCAAGTACCGTACGGTACTTGAAGTGAGAGCATTGTCTGGACTCTCGATCAGGCCGATAATCGATTTGGGATGATGGGATGATAAAAACGAGGCCTGATTCTGATGAGTAATTGTACCAGAACCTAAAGCGAATAAGCTGAAGCTATCGGTGCTTTAAATATATATAAAGAGGCCATTGAAGTGCCTGTATTCGCATCTGTATCTGGATAATACGAGTGTTGAAAGCCGCCGATACTGTACTGCGGTATTTTAGATTACCTGCGGCAGTTCCGAGTGGAGTAGTGAACAAGGGGGCGGTGTTTTTCGTTCGAGCTTTTGATCCTTTTGTTACTGAGGATCAAGGCTGTAATTCTGCGGAGTCAAGTGGTGCCAACTGCGGTAGGGTCCCTTCTTGGCGCTGCCAATAATTTCACAGCCGGGCCATCTCATGATTGTGCAACCCCAGAGCCTCAAAATAGGTTGCTACCAACCTCTCCCTTCTAGTCTTCCAGATTTCCTTGAACTCCGAAAGAAGTCAGATTCTCACTGCACACGATCCCTCCATACCTCAGAGAAAAAAAGGAATTCAGATAATTAACTCTAGCGTAGATGTCAAGGTATCAGCAGGTCACCGGGAATATCAACTCATTCAACGCGTTGACGAACTACAACAATATCATCATCACCCCAGGACCAGATGCTGAGAGGCATCAAATTCTACAGTGGCTATCGCCGCTAGAGCCACAACAACGGCACGAGGGTGTGCGAGCCGACCGACTCGATAGTGTGGGAAACTGGGTACTAGAAACCAACGAGTTCAGGAAATGGTGTGATATGGAAGATGGTTGGGTTGAGCCAGTGTTGTTCTGTTATGGGAATCCTGGGGTGGGGAAAACATATCTTAGGTGGGAAGGCCTCACGTCTAGGGAAGTGTAATGTAGATATCACTGACCATTATCAAATAACAGCTCCCTGGTGATTGATAGCCTGCGTGATCAGGCTGCGGGGAATGACGTTCCCGTTGTAGGACTCTACTGCGATTTCCGTGCCCAGCAGGAGCAGTCCACCACAAATATGCTGGGCGCTATCCTCAAGCAACTTGTTAGGAGAGGAGGGGTCCCAGAGCATATACACGAGGCATATCAAAAGTCTAAAAACGAGTATGGCTGCCAAGGGCTCCGCCTTCCCGATATGGCAGAAATTCTAAAGAGGACTATTATATCGGTACAGCAGATATTCGTATGTATTGACGCTTTAGACGAATTGACTCCGAAACACCGGCGGGAGCTCCTTAAGTCACTGCAAGAAACTGTTCGATCACGAAACATGCGAGTATTGATTACTGGGAGGCCCCATATCGACGACGAAATCAGAGAATTTTTTGGCGGAGCGGTTAGGATCCCGGTCACTCCTTCCAAGGGTGATATTAAGAGTTATCTGGATATGAGGCTCGACGGTGATACTACTCCAAAGGCAATGGATGCCGAATTGCGGGCTGATATTATGAGAGTCCTTCCGGAGAAGGTCTCAGAAATGTAAGCATGAATGTCAAATACATTTCGAATGCAAGTCTAAGCTATTATTCACTAACCGTGATGTCTAGCTTCCTTCTCATTTCTTTGAACATCGGTGCGATTCTTGGTGAGGTTACTCTCCATCAGAGAAGGAAAAAGCTGGACAAGGTGATCGAAGGAGGGAGTCTTGGTGAGGCTTACTCGGTAACTATATCACGAATAAAGGCACAGCAAAGAAGCATGTCAAAACTCGGGATGGAAGTTCTAATGTGGGTATCGCATTCGGAGCGGCCATTACATGTCGACGAATTATGTCACGCCCTGGGGGTCGAAGAAGGATCTACATACTTGAATATCCGGAATATTCCAGCGATTGAAACACTACTAGCATGCTCTCTGGGGCTTGTCACGGTCGAAAAGTCCTCATCTACCATCCGCCTTGTTCACTATACTCTACAGGAATACCTCTTCTACAATTCCCACTTGTTTATTAAGCCCCACTCGGCAATTGCGGAGGTCTGCTTGACCTACCTCAACTTTCCTCATATCAGAAGCTTTTCGCCTGCTCTTCGTTCGATCCCACCAACCGCCCCTTTTGTCGAGTATGCTTCTTGTCATTGGGGCGCACATGCTCGGCGGGAAACTACTGAAAGTGTGAAAACGCTTGCATTGAAGGTCCTTGATGGATACGATAGGCATATATCTTCGAAGATGCTGTTATTGCGTGGGATGAGTTTTTGGGACCGGCCTCTTGATTTGGAAGACTGCCCTACACGGTTTACTGGGCTTCATGGTGCCGCATACCTCGGATGCGGGGAAATAACGGTAGCTTTATTGGAGATGAATAAATGGGATGTGCAGGCAACTGATCTGAAGGGCAACACAGCAATCTCCTGGGCCGCTAGGAGAGGGCATGAAGGGGTCGTGAAGATACTGGTGGAGCAGGGCGGCATCAATCCCGATGCACCTGATGAATATGGCCGCACGCCGTTCTTGCTTGCCGCCGAGAATGGGCACGAGGGGGTCGTGAAGATACTACTGGAGCGAGACGTCAATCCCAACACAGCTGACATCCAATTTGGCCGGACACCGCTCTCGTTTGCTGCCGGGAATGGGCATGAGGGGGTCGTGAGGGTATTGCTGGAACGGGACGACGTCGATCTCGGTGCTGCTCACCCCCGGCTTGGGTGGACACCGCTCTCATGGGCTGCGCGGAACGGGCATGAGGGGGTCGTGAGGATACTGCTGGGGCGGAGCGACCTCAACCCTGACAAACCGGATAAATCAGGCCGAACGCCGCTCTCACTTGCTGCCGAGAATGGGCGTGAGGGGGTAGTGAGGGCGCTGCTGGAACGAGGCAATGTCAATCCCGAGGCGGCTGACATCCAATTTGGTCGAACACCGCTCTCGTTTGCTGCAGGGAATGGGTTTGGCGGGGTCGTGAGGATACTACTGGAACGGAACGTCGTCAACCCTAACACACCTGACGGATCTGGCCGAACCCCGCTCTCGTTTGCTGCCGGGAATGGGCATGAGGGGGTGGTGAGGATACTGCGAGAACGGAACACCGTCAACCCTAACACACCTGATAACTTCGGCCGAACACCGCTCTCGTTGGCTTCCGCGATTGGACATGAGAGGGTTATGAGGGCACTACTGGAACGGAACGACGCCAATCCCAACACACCTGACCAGCGCTGCCAATCAAACCTTCAACCAACGGAGAAGTTCTCCCCAGAGCCACCTGAGCTATCTAAACCCCCTTCCAAAAGGGCCCGTATGTTTTGATACCCAAGGACAGACCACGACTCTTCTCCCTCCACTTTCTGGGCTCCCCACAACGCAACAAACCGATGAAACACAATCTTAGGCCCGCTGCATACAGTTCTCTACACGCTGCCCGAGGCCAACCCCCTAGATTGGATCATTCACCTAGAATTTCGTGTTGTCTTACTATCCTCTCCCCCCCCCCCCCCCTAACTACCCCTTCTTTCCACACTTCTTGTTTTGTTCTTTGGGTTTAATTTAACCGATTTTGTATACATCGGTAGTCCATAAGTGTTTCCCTTTACTCATTTCTCCCTATATATATACACCTTTTTGATTCGGCTTTTGTTTCTCACCCTCATTGGGTTGGCTTATTTCATCCCTGTCTACGATTAGCTTTGCATGCCTATGTGATTGCGCAATTTAGACAGGAGCCATGATGTATTATAGAGGAAGTGGATGGCAGCTTCATGGATATAGACATGTGTTATATAAACAAATTCTGTACACATGAAAGTGGGCGCGCCGCAGGAATCAACGTTGAGCGATTTAGAATATGCGATTTACAGGGTTTGCCCTATGTTTTCTCCTTTGCCTCAATTCTCTTCTGCTTTCTGTCACCGGCCCTTCACCACTCGCATATCTACCGGATTGAAGGATAAAACCTCCTCCCCATAAATACTAAAACTATCTAGCTTCCTATTCTTTTTTGAACATCACAATTTGCAATGCAATCTACTGTACCTTCCCTTGCCATTCAATATACCACTTCTGCTTGCCCTCCATTAGCGGTTTTGTAAGCCCCCGTAGCACGAAAAGAATTGCATGACTTTTCGATTTGCATCTGGAGCCCAACAGCAGGGTAACCTTAAACTGGGGAGACTAAGTTAAGAACTCTCTCCAAAGGTTAGCATAGCAAGGTAGTATGATACCTGCGGCAGTGGTAGAGCGTTGTGAGCATCAACAACAGTCCGGCCCCAAGGCTGGTGGCCGATGTTGTCAGGAATTATGGTTGATTCTAAAGATTGCGGGAGCTCTATGGAAGGTTTGGGAGTGTTGTGGATTGTTCGAGAGTTTCGGATATCTGCGGAGAAAATTCTCCTGACATATCTTTCCTTGGTTATCACGAGAGTATATCGAGGAATGGAGACATGTGGGGAGATGCGGAGCAAGGTGTGGTGATCTAAAGAAGGATCAGGATGAATTGATTATGTTTATTGATACACCTGTCATTACCATTAGTTTAGTTTGAGATAACGAAGTTGTTTAATATGCTCCCTATCTTTCCTAAACAATGCCCAAATTTCAAGTCAATCCTCTTCCATTCCTGTCGGCCGCTGGGCACTCCATTCTTTCACGTTAATCCATGTGCCGTTGTTATAGTATTATGTTGTAATACCGCCAATTACCTGATATACATTCACAGTTCAAACCTTAAATCTGCCTAGTTTTTCGATAAGACCGTACGCTACGGTAGTGGAAACAACCGATACCGTAGTAAATTACAGGTGCAGGCTTCACTCCAAAATGTTTGATGTCTTGTGATTGTGCAGATGGGTAATTTACCTAGCGTACAATACGACACGATGCAACCGCCTGCTGTAGACTTACCAGACGCCATTCGTGGTGGTTGTAAGAGCTGCCAGATACATGGGAAGACTTATCGGGAGGCGGGGAGAAGAATTGGAAGGAATCAAAAGGATCGGTGGCCTAGGGACAGGCAAGTTAGGACGGGGGTAGGGGCTAACCTTGCCCATCCACAGATGACAATGAGAGCCTAGAGAGTTCGCCCCAGGGACCTTAATCAGATCAAACAATATGGATAAGCGAGTGATGGGCTGTGATGGCACTCCTTGAGTCCTGGGGATCATCTAGTAGTTGGAAATGTCACTGGATATGAGTACGGAAAGTATCCGTCAAAAATCGTGGTTACGAACAAGGGATAAAGAAGTAAGAAGATGAATAACACGCAAGCTTAAGTAACAGGACACCAAAGCAGGTACAACAATGTAACTTTGGTACAGGCAGGCGTAGAGTTACTGTAATATTTTAAGTTGAACAGGCAATCACCATTTCTAATAGGACTTATGGGGAATGTTGACATTTGTATGCGCCAGTAGTAGAGGCTCCTGTTGATCTATTCCGATAGCCATCCTCGAATAATTAAGCCGTGTCGGACAATGACCTTCGGTTGGCCGCCTATAATCTCAACATCCCCAACTGGGCATATCATAGGACAAGTATGATAGAAGGTTTTGTGGCCTGCCCATGGAACCCCACAGGGTTCCAAATGCCGCGCTACAAGGGTATTAAAATAGGGTTATTCCTCGATAACTGGTTCTCCTTGCGTTTCAATATTTCAGTTTGGGATGGGGGGGGGGGCATTCCTCATCCCAGGCGGGATTAGGGCATATGCCCCTACATAACCGTGGGGCCTTGTCCAATTTTAGTTCTCTGATGGAAGCGCGAAATAGAGTTTGGGTGGCTGACATTGCTTTTCGTCCAGCACTTGTCTCCTGGGGTAGTGAATGGAACAGCTGACTCTCTCAAATAGGATACAGGGTTAGGAGATCACAGGCAGCAGGGACTGGAATCGAACTTAAAAGACCGAATGTATTATAATTCACCCTTGTTAGGTAAGTTACCTATCATATGGAGGAAGTTCTTGTTAGCGGTGCGCTACATATCCTCCTCTCAAGCATACCTACAAGTGGGCTTGAGAGCAGGGGTCCTAGGAGGTTTAGGTGTATGAGGGGCAAATTCTCAAAGTTCGGCTATTAGCTCACAGAGACAGTACTGTCTCCCTTCTTGGATAATTTCTCTTTTCTTCTTTATTTAGAGCAAATGGACTTAAACTAGGTCCCACAAATAAGCAACCTACCCACCGGTAGTGCGACGTTGAAAAATGCTGTAGAGTGTGCATAAGATATGATGGCAAGGGACATAAAAACTGTGAGCACAAGACTTTTATTTTTGCTTGAACACATTTTCATAGTGCGTTCGGGGTAATTCTGGTGATTTCTGCTTCATCCACTATGCTACTGGTTGCCCGGAGGTGCCATTTTGTTTGGTCATGGCGTCTTCAACTTGACAATAGTAGGGTTCAACTCAAGTTGCAACGGAATTCCCGTTCAACTGGAGGACCCATCTTTACTCGTAGGGCTTCTGCAGAGAATGAAGCCGCACCCAGAGGATTCAGGCTGGCTAGAGGGGCGATTTTGTACCGGGTGCGTCTGTGGTTTGGACGGGGGCCCCAGGGTTAGTCAAATACTGTATATCAAGCAAACCTTCACTATCCCTTCCGACCCGCTCCCGCATTCTGGCATCCGCATCTCGCCTAGCATATTCAGTGGAACCTCTGATAATTCCAAGGCGGTGGGAGTAGCATGAAGCCGGAAATAAGAGGAAGATGGAAAGAGAGGGGGGTCTTAGTACATGAGGCTTTTGGACAACACTGGTGAAAGCAATTATCGGTAGTAAATGATAACAGAGAAAATAGAAATAAAATTTTTCTTGCAATCGGGCATATAAAGAATTTGGTAGAGAGTATTTTTTTTCTTTCTCCCTTTCGTATTTTTTTCTCCCTTCTGTCTCTCTCTTTTCCTTGTCATTTTTTGTTTTTACAAGCTAAAATTCCATACTAAATTTTCTGACAGGGGTTTCCCGGAATTAAGATCCTTAGAATTGGTAACTATCAGAGACTTGGAACTTTCAGAGAGGCTTTCCATAAATCAAATATGGCGGATCCACAGACACTAGAATCAATAGAGGGTTGGAAATTTTGGAGGCGGGAAGTATTGGAGGTCCTACTGTGAGGTGTATCCTTGGTGTATGATATTTTACTATAGAGGATTCCGGTATCATAGGACAAAAAAATCTTATAGGAGGTTCTTGGTAGTTCTTGGTAGTAATTTTTATTCGTTATGGTCTGCAGAAATACACCGGGATGTAAGTGTGTACAAGTGTTGTAGACTGTGAATGTAAGGTTCTGCACTGAAAATTGCTAGTTCTAAGTGCAGTGCAAGTAAGCAGTATTTTTCACATCTCAACGTGCAGCCCTTTTCTTTGCTCCGAGATCCGAGAAAAGGCTGGATCCTGTGGTGCACGAGCTCCCGTTGGGTGCTTTCTTGGCACTACCCTTAATCATTGGACTAAGGCATCCTTGTGCAACACCAGAGCCTCATAGGTTAATGGGACAGTACTGCTTCCCCTCTCTTCAGGTCAGAAAGATCCCCTCGAACACTGAGAGAAGTCGAATCCTCATTGCACACGACCCCACCCCATCTCTCACAAAAAAAGGAACTCAGATAATCAACTCAAGCGCAGATGTTGTCAGGGCGTCAGCAGGTTACCGGTAATATCAACTCGTTCAATAGTATTATCAATTTCATTACAGGAATAGATGCCGAGGGACTTCAAATTATGCGGTGGCTGTCGCCACTTGAGCCACAGCAACGGCACCAGGATGTACGAAGCGACCGACTCGATGGTGTGGGAAACTGGGTACTGGAAACAACTGAGTTCAGAAAATGGAGTGATACGGAAGATGGTTTGATTGAGCCAGTACTGTTCTGTTGCGGGGATCCGGGGGTGGGGAAAACCTATCTCAGGTAGGAAGGTCTCTTGTCGGGAGAAAGGTAGTTTTGATGTGCACGCCACTAATTGTTATCGAATAAAGCTCCCTGGTGATTGATAGCCTGTGTGATCAGGCTGCGGGGAAAGACGTTGCTGTGGTAGGACTCTACTGTGATTTCCTGGCCCAGCACGAACAGTCCACTACAAATATACTGGGCGCCATCCTCAAACAACTTGTCAGCAGAGGAGGGATCCCGGGGTATATACGGGAAGCTTTTCAGAAGGCCAAACGAGAGTTTGGTGGTCGGGGTCTTCGACTTCCCGATATGGTAGAAATTTTGAAGAAGACAATTACATCTCTAGAGCGGATGTATATATGTATCGACGCTTTAGACGAATTAGTTCCAAAACACCGACGCGAACTCCTTAGGTCACTAAAAGAAATCATCCGCGCATCGTCAAACATGCGAGTGTTGCTTACCGGGAGGCCCCATATCGACGACGAGATTGTGGAATGTTTTGACAAGGCAGTTAGGATACCTATCGTTCCTATCCAGGACGATATCAGAAGTTATCTACAGATGAGAATAGACGTTGACACTACTCCCAAAGCAATGGATGCCGAATTGCGGGCGGATATTATGCGAATCATCCCGGAGAAGATCTCTGAAATGTAAGTCGGAATATCAAGTGAATTTCCAATACAAGTCCAAGTTATCACTCGCTAAGTGATATTTAGATTCCTTCTCGTTTCTCTAAACGTTGATGCAATCCTGGGTGAGATTACCCTCCATCAGAGAAGGAAGAGACTTGACCAGATGACCAAAGGGGAGGGCCTGGGTGATGCATACGCCACAACCCTATCACGAATTCGGGCACAGCAAAGAAGCATGTCAAAACTCGGGATGGAGGTTTTAATGTGGGTATCGCATTCGGAGCGGCCATTACATGTCGACGAGTTATGTCACGCCCTAGGGGTAGAAGAAGGATCTACAGACTTGAATGTCCGGAATATTCCAGCGATTGAAACACTACTAACATGCTGTCTGGGGCTTGTCACGGTCGAAAAGTCCTCGTCCACTGTCCGCCTTGTTCACTACACTCTACAAGAGCACCTTTCCCATAATCCCAAGTTGTTCATTAAACCCCACTCGACGATGGCGGAGGTTTGCTTGACCTACCTCAACTTTCGTCATATCAGGGGAATTTCGCCCACCCTTCGTTCGGTCCCACCAACCGTCCCGTTTGTCAAATATGCTTCTTGTTACTGGGGCGCACATGCTAAGCGGGAAACGACAGAAGGTGTGAAAAGGCTTGCGTTGAAGGTCCTCAATGGATACGATAAGCACATATCTTCGAAGGTGATGTTATTGCATAGTATGAGCATTTGGGACCAACCCTTTGATCGGGAAGACAGCCCCACGGGATTTACAGGGCTTCATGGTGCTGCATACCTCGGGTGCGTGAAGATAACGGTTGCTTTATTGGAGACGCATAAATGGGACGTGCGGGCAACTGATCTGAAAGGTAATACAGCAATCGCCTGGGCTGCTAGGAGAGGGCATGAGGGGGTGGTAAGAATACTGCTGGCACGGTGCGACGTTGATCCCAACGCACCTGATGAATCTGGCCGCACACCAGTCTCACTGGCTGCCAAGAATGGGCACGAGGGGGTCGTGAGGGTACTTCTGGAACGAGACGACGTCATTCCAGACACGGGTGACATTCTGTTCGGCCGGACACCGCTCTCGTGGGCTGCGCAGAATGGGCATGAGGGGGTCGTGATCATGCTTCTGGGACGACACGACGTCAACCCCGACACAGTTGACATCCTATTTCTCCGGACACCGCTCTCGTGGGCTGCACAGAATGGACATGAGGAGATAGTGAAGATACTACTCGAACGAGATGACGTCAACCCCGACACAGCAAACAAATATTGCCGAACACCCCTCTCTTTTGCTGCCGAGAATGGGCACGAGGGGGTGGTGAAGATACTGCTGGAACGGAACGACGTAAATCCCGACACGACCGACGCCACATTTGGCCGAACCCCGCTCTCGTTCGCTACCGAGAATGAGCATGAGGGAGTCGTGAGGATACTGCTGGAACGGACCGACGTCAATCCCAACACACCTAATAGGTCCGGCCGAACACCCCTCTCGTGGGCTGCCCAGAGTGGGCGCGAGGGGATCGTGAGGATGCTGCTGGCACGGAGCGACGTCAATTCTGGCACAGCTGACAGACATGGCCAAATACCGCTCTCGCAGGCTGCGCGGAATGGGCACGACAGAATTATAGAGTTGCTGGGGAACCAGGCGGATCCCATTCCAAGATATGCAGCAAGCCCACAGCCAACCGAGCTCTTCTCCCCCAAACCTTCCGAGCTACCCGGGCCCCCTTTCAAAAGGACCCGCAGGTTTTGATATCCGAGGATAAAAGCCCAATCTTCTCCCTCCACCTACTAGACTAGACGTGCCTCTCTCGACAATGGGACAAACTTGACTAAACAATCCTAAGCCGGCCGCAGCCGGTTCTCTACATGCCGACTGACGGGCTACGGCGGATGTCAAACCCCGGATCGTGTCGTTCACCCGGAATTTCTCGCTATCAGGTTGCCTTCCAGCGACCCCATTCCCTCTCCGCTCTCTGATCTATCCCCTTAGTTCCATTCGGTCAATCCCATCCACACCCGAATTCTGCTCCCCCCTCCACATGTGTGCCTATTAGATTTCATCTTTACTCTCTATGCCCCTCAATTTCCCTACTCCACGCGCGCCTACGGCCAACTTCCCACGTACCCATGTTTTTGCGCAGCTTTGACAATCACCGGGTTGAATTATTCGGGGTGGATGGGAGTTTTATAGATATAAACATAAATTATATAATATTATAGAAACACATTGTGCATATGAGTGGACCTACTGCGGGAATTAACCGATAAGACTTTATTATAAGTGATTTATGGGGTTTAGTCTATTTTTTCCTTTTCTCTCCCTTCGTTCTTTTTTCTTTCTACCTTCCGTCTTCCGCCACCCTCCCATTTGCCGGACTGTGAGATAAACCTTCTCCTTCTGAGCATAGAAACCATTTAGCCTTTTGTTCCTACTATCTGGTTCCTGAACATCGCAACTTACAATACAACGTACTCTCGCCACTCACTCTTCTTGAACAGTTTGGCAAGCCCCCACCTTTCGAAAGATATTGTAGGAGCCTTTCGACAGGCTTAACAGAGTGTGCTTCTTGAGAGTTGGGGACTAGGTTAGGAGCCCTTCCCAAATTTTATCTTCGTGCCATAGTACGATAGCTCCAGCAGGGGTAGAGCGCTGTGGATAAGCGCATTAGTCGAGTTCTAAACCTAAAAGTTGGTATTAGAAATTGTTTTTGATTCCGGAAGTTGCAGGAGTTTTGTAGACAGTTTGAGAGCGAGATTGATTATTTTGGTGATTTTAGTGATTTACGGAAAAGATTCGCTTGACATCTTTTCTTGATTATCACGAGAGTGTGCGTAGAATGTGGACATGCGTGGAGATACAGAGATAAGTGTGGGATCCATGGAAGAATCGAGACCTCTTGATTATGTTTTTCTCTCTCACACCTGTCTTGACCGCTAGCTCAGTTCGAGGTGATGAGGTTGTTGAATATACCTCCGCTACCCTTCCTACGAGATGCCCAAGTTCTAACCGAATCCTCTCATTCTACCACCACGTGCTATCTATGATACATGATATACATTTATAGCTCAAACCCCGACCCCCGCAGCGCTAGAGTGATACCGTGCGTTACCGGACTGCAGACGGCCGGAACTGTACGACGGATTACACTTGAAGGCTACCTCGCCCGCAAACGACATTTTACACCGGAATCATTTAATCTCGGGCCATCATTTGTCATGGTCTGGGATCTTAGGGCCGAGCCCTCAGAGTTCCCCTTGTAATGAGTGAGTGGGCCACAGTCAGGGTCTACTTCTCCTAAGTTCCCCTTCTTGAGGCCATGTATATCCTGAATTCCGCCGGATCCTTGGCTTTACTGTCATACCAGATAGCTCTTGTCGCTTTTCTGGTGGTTACCACTGAGCCGGCTAGCGGCGCCTGGCGAGTTTATGGTAGCCCATCGCATCGTGCCGTATCGTATTGTTGGAAATGATCCACGGTTGGCCGAGTTCTTTACGTGGTAGAGGCGATAAAGTGTTTGCAGACCGCTTAATGGGTAGAGATACTGTGGACAGAGCTTCACTGAGAGTGAAGGCAAGAATGAGAATCAAAGGGAAAATGAGAGTTGTGTTAAGAGCAGTTCGTTGGTTTTGTTTACTGTGTGGAACTTATTGAGTTAAGAGAGAAAGAAGAAACGAGAACAGAGTGTAAGGAAGACAAGTGAGCGCATAGCTGGTTGCAACCAAGCTAGAAGTATGACTAAGCTTCGGTGAACAACCCAAGATATCCAACACGTATATCGTACTGTATGTTACGTCAAGTCTTCAGAGAGGGAGTGACATGCGCATGCGAGTGATGGGCTGTGATGGTCCTCGGGTAGAGTTGTTGGAAGATCACTAGATGTGGGCACAGGGGGAATTGTGGGTAGCAAGCTTAAGAAAAAGAGAGGAAGAGACATGAAGGAGGATAAAGTGAGACTAGGTGACACGATGCGAGAGAAAACACAAGAAGGTATCCTTGGTGGACTCTAGAACATGGGAGGTATGATACAACGGCATTTGAGATGATTACGTAATCACCATTCCCCACACAATTTATGGGGTGAGTGAGGGATTGTGATGTGTGTAAGCACCAATGGAAGTCCCGTCTGGCAAGTGAACTATGAGATCACCATGAGGAGGGGAAATCTCCCGTCGATAGTGCGCTACAAATCATCCTCCCAGGCATACCGTACAGTACATCTCTCCAGGTTTTTCACTGACATTCAGTGGACCCTAACCGAGTTGATACTACAACTCAAATACTCTGTCGCCTCTCTCCCGCAAATTTTCTTCTTCTTTCTTTCTTTGCAAAGCTACATGCAAAGGATAGAATAGGCCTTGGAGGAGCCTTCCTGTAGGGTTGGTCTGTGGCTGAGATATGGTTTAAAGGGGAACCGCAAAATTAATGAATATATCCACTAAACCATTACAGCACGTAGAAGCGGATCAATTGTTCTTGAACTTGGCCAGGCATAGTGTAGACACTTTTGGTCACCCATAATACTATCTAGAGTTCCTATGGTCTAATCAAGATGTTCGATCATCCATTGGGAACAACCAGGCCATTTTATCTCCTATGCACCCATATCCGCTATCCTCATCTTATCTATGTTGTGTCGAATCTGAGATATGATTAGTTGTCTTGATAGAAGGCAATTTGTTAGGCTTAGGAGAATGGTAAAGGGGACCGCCCTGTAATCATCACTGCAAAATCATAGTTTCTCAAAAACCTGAAGGCTACCTGAAGGCTACCTAAGAATCATGATAAGGTGGAACTTACAGTAGTATTTACTTATAAACCCCTTAAAGACAAAGCATCCGGAGATATTATACAAACGGCTCTGACGAGCATTTCTTAACAAAACTCAAGACTAGAGGGTCTTCATGAGGGGAGACACACCCCAGCTGCTAGCAAGCGCGGGGAGTTATATGAAATTTTGAAATATGGGTTTAAGTTGACTGACTTGTTATTGGTATAGAAGATGTAGCATATGGTTCTCGTTCGGGGGTGTCACGATGATACACTGACTGGTTTTTGAAATTGTTTATGCATGTATGATACAGTGAGATATGTGTAGATTATAGCAATTAGGTTTTAGGGTTGTAATTTCCCGAGCCCGGTGGATTTTTTTTTGCGGGCTTAGCCGATCTAGTGTCTAACACAGCTACGATGCAGCCGAACCTTGCGTAGGCCGCCTTACTGATGATGTAGTTCATCTGTACGGTTTGTAGTTTCGAGAGCAGTGCTTCGGCTTCTGTGGTATTCCCTCTCAGCCTGCTCGTTGGGGGCTTGGTTTTTTAGAACACATTGTGAGAGCAGCCGCTCTGTATGGGGCTCGGCAGTCATACCGTAGTTGCTTTTTTGTTGGGAAGAGTTGCTCGAGTACGGGTGAGGGGGAAAATATCTGGACAAGCAGGGGGATAGTAGAATTACTCTACTCGTAGTTAGTAGTTTTCTTACTTTTTTGGTTCTTTAATTACTCCTTTCAAGGTATATGCATAGACCTCTGCTGCCCCTGCTTGGCCCAATACTTCACCCCTACTCCGAGTAGGTATAGCCTGCGATAAAGAAAGCTGGTGCGGAGCAGGTGTCAGTTTCTAATGAGGAAGCAGTTCACAGGCCAGCTGCGCCTTGCCATCTGCCATCTCGGATCTCAATATAGGTAGCCGGGATACCCCAATTTCCCACATGAACCCCGTGAGCCCTACAGTAGATTTCATTATGCTAGAACCAGATCTGCTGTCCAAGATCCCAGCTATGCTGTTCAGGAGGGATCCTTTGAACTTTGGCCGCCCAGGCTAGCCGGGGGTGATAGTGCTTGGAGGTGGGGAAATGAAAGAATCAATAAGCAATATGTGCCAGCCTAAGAACAACAATAGGTAGAATTACAGAATTCCGGATCGCAATACCTGGGTATGCCTCACTACACAACATGGGCCCTGTGGGCCCCTTCCTGTTTTCTGATCTACAGTATTTTTACCTCAGGCTGTACCCTAGGTTAATCATAATATTGGTATGAGACTTTTTATACGATGAGGATATATATTAGGGGGTATTCCGTGATGGGAGTCTTATTTTATTATGATATGTAGAAATAGGAGCGAGCGCGAGTGCAGCTTCTGAAGAAAATGAGAGAAAAAGAAGAAATTAAGGCAATAGGAGAGAAAATCATATTATGGTATTGCTTTTTTCGGTTTTCCTACAAGCACCGATAGAATTTCAAGTACTTGGGTGAGAAATTATCTGGACCCTCGGTCAGGCTGGCGATTGATTCGGAATAAAGGGGTGATAAAAACAGGCTCCGACTTCGGCAAGAGGTCTAGACTGCTAGTTACGAGTACTAGAATCTACACGTAAAGGCTCAAGCTGCGCTCGCTTTGAAAATGTAAAATGAGGCAGGGCGCCAACCCCGCTAAGGCTGTGTATTCATATCCGTATTCGGATGACACGCTGAGCATGCTAAATTTACTGTGCGGGAGTTGTATCATAGACTACCGCAAAAACTCCCCAAACTCGCTCTGCAGGTCCACACATTGTCGCACTCTAATTGGCCAGCACAATATCTAGTTTCACAAGTTTACCCTCCGATTAGCCATAATCCTTGCAAGGTGACCTTGGCTGCATAGCGAATTTGGCGAGTTTTTGGGGGCACCGATACTGCATCGTGCTCTGCGGCACTGCGAAATAACAGAACCAACGCCGAGCGGGGCACAGTACGGTACAATACTGTACTCGAGTACCCATTGGGCCGTGCCGTCCGCGGAGAACCAAGGTTCAGAACCTGCAAGCGAAGTCCAGTGCTGCGCCCACTGTAGCCGAGAGGGGGGTTTAGCACAAGCGACAATAATTGGACAAACCGATGCTTGCTCAACTCTAGAGCCTCATGGTATCGGTATAAGTTGCTACATCCTCTCTCTTCTGGTCTTGGAGGCTCCTTCGAGCACTAGAGGAAATTATCATTGCACACGACTCCTACCTCTCTATATCCTAGAAATAAATAAATTCAGATAATTAGCTCTGACGCAGATGTTGTCAGGGCGCCAGCAGGTCACGGGCAATATCAACTCGTTCAACGCGTGGACGAGATACAACAATATTATCAACATCACTGCAGAACAAGATGCTGAGAGAGATCAAATTCTGCAGTGGTTATCGCCACTTGAACCACAGCAACGGCATGAGGGTGTGCGAACCAACCGACTTGATTGCGTGGGGAACTGGGCACTAGAAACAAACCAGTTCAGAAAATGGTGTGATGTGCAAGATGGGTGCGCTGAGCTAGTGTTGTTCTATTATGGTAATCCAGGTGTGGGGAAAACATATATTAGGTAGGAAGGCCTCTCGTCTGGAGAGGGGCAATGCGGATGTCACTGATGATTGGTAAATAATAGCTCCCTGATGATTGATAACCTGCACGATCAGGCCCGGGGGGGGGAAATTGCCGTGGTGGGAATCTACTGCGATTTCCTTGCCCAGCAGGAACAGTCCACCACAAATATACTGGGTGCCATTCTCAAGCAACTTACCAACAGAGGAGGAATCCCGGAGCATATACGGGAGACCTATCGAAAATCTAAAAACGAGTTTGGCCACAGAGGCCTCCGGCTTCCCGATATCGTAGAAATCCTGAAGAAAACGATTACGCCTCTACAGCGGATATTTGTATGCGTCGACGCTTTAGACGAATTAACTCCGAAACACCGGCGGGAGCTTCTTAAGTCACTGCAAGAAATCGTTCGGGTATCACCAAACATGCGAATATTGCTTACCGGGAGGCCCCATATCGACGACGAAGTCATGGAATATTTTAGCAAGGCGGTTAGGATGCCTGTCAGTCCTACCCAGGATGATATTAGAAGTTATCTAAAGATGAGGCTGGGGGTTGATACTACTCCTAAAGCAATGGATGACAAATTGCGGGCCGATATTATGAGAATCATTCCGGAGAAGATCTCAGAAATGTAAGCAAGAATATCAAGTACATTTCCAAGACATGTCTAAGTCATTATCCACTAACTGTGACGCCTAGCTTCCTTCTCGTTTCTTTGAACATTGATGCGATCCTGGGCGAGGTTACTCTGCATCGGAGAAGGAGAAAGCTTAATGAGATGACAAAAGGAGAGGGTCTTGGTGAGGCTTACTCCGTAACCATATCACGAATAAAGGCGCAGCAAAGAAGCATGTCAAAACTCGGGATGGAGGTTCTAATGTGGGTATCGCATTCGGAGCGGCCATTACATGTCGACGAGTTATGTCACGCTCTTGGGGTAGAGGAAGGATCTACAGACTTGAATACCCGGAATATTCCAGCGATCGAAACACTACTAACATGCTGTCTGGGGCTTGTCACGGTCGAGAAGTCCTCATCTACCATCCGCCTTATTCACTACACTCTTCAGGAATACCTCTCCCACAACCGGGATTTGTTTATTAAGCCCCACTCGATGATCGCTGAGGTCTGTTTGACCTACCTCAACTTTCGTCATGTCTGGGACCTTCTGCCTACCCTTCGTTCAGTCCCACCCACCATCCCTTTCGCCGAATATGCTTCTTCCTACTGGGGTGCACATGCTAGGCTGGAAACGACCGAAAGTGTGAAAACGCTTGCGCTAAAACTACTCGATGGTTACGATAAGCACATATCTTCGAAGATGCTGTTATTGCATAGAATGAGCATTTGGGATCGACCTCTTAATTTGGAGGACCGCCCGATAGGATTTACAGGGCTGCACTGTGCCGCGTACTTCGGATGTGCCGAGATTATGGTCGCTTTATTGGAGGTGGGTAAATGGGGTGTGCAGGCCACTGACCTAAAGGGTAACACGCCATTCGTCTGGGCTGCTAGGAGAGGACACGAGCGGGTGGTGAGGATACTGCTTGGGCGGGGTGACATCAAACCCGATGTACCTGATGAATCCGGTCGTACACCGCTCTCGCTTTCTGCGGGGTATGGGCATGAAGGGGTGGTGAGGGCGCTGCTGGAACGAGACGACGTCAATCCGGACACAGCTGACATCCTATTTGGCCGGACACCACTCTCGTGGGCTGCGCAGAATGGGCATGAGGAAGTTGTGAGAATACTGCTGGAACGGGACGACGTCGACCCCGGCGCAGCCCACCCCCGACTTGGTCGGACACCACTCTCGTGGGCTGCGCAGAATGGGCATGAGGGGGTTGTGAGGATACTACTAGGGCGGAACGACGTCAAACCCGACACGCCTGATAAATCAGGCCGAACACCGCTCTCGCTTGCTGCCGGGGATGGGCGTGATGGGGTTGTGAGGGCATTGCTGGAACGAGAAGACGTCAATCCCTGCACAGCAGACATCCTGTTTGGCCGGACACCACTGTCACTTGCTGCCGAGAATGGGCATGACGGGGTCGTGAGGATACTGCTGGGACGGAACGACGTCAAACCCGACACGCCTGATAAATCAGGCCGAACGTCGCTCTCGCTTGCTGCCGGGGATGGGCGTGATGGGGTCGTGAGGGCACTGCTAGAACGAGGCGATGTCAATCCCAACACAGCGGACATCCCATTTGGCCAGACACCACTCTCGCGGGCTGCGCAGAATGGGCACGAGGTGGTCGTGCGGGTGCTAATGGAACGAAATGACACCAACCCCGATGCACCTGATGAATCCGGCCGCACGCCGCTCTCGCTTGCTGCCGCATATGGGTGGGAGGGGGTCGCAAGGGTACTACTAGAACGGAATGACGTCAATCCCGACACAGCTGACATCCGGTTTGGCCGGACACCGCTCTCGTTTGCTGCCGAGAATGGGCATGAGGGAGTCATGAAGATACTGCTGGAGCGGAACGATGTCGATCCCGACACACCTGATAAATCTGGCCGAACACCGCTCTCGCTTGCTGCCGAGAATGGGTGTGAGGGAGTCATAAGGATGCTTCTTGAACAAGGCAACGTCAATCCCAGCACACCTGATACCCTATTTGGCCAAAGACCGCTCTCATTTGCTGCCGCGAATGGGCATGAGGGAGTCGTGAAGATACTACTAGAACAAGGCATGGCCAATCCTGACACAGGTGACCTCCGATTTGGCCGGACACCGCTCTCGTTTGCGGCCGCGAATGGGCATGAGGGGGTCGTGAGGATATTACTGGAACAAGCCAACGTTAACCCCCAGACAGCTGACAAATGTGGCCGGATACCGCTCTCATATGCTGCCGGGAATGGGCATGAGGGAGTCGTTAGGATACTGCTGAAACAAGACAACCTCGATCCCGACAAGGCTGACACCCTGTTTGGCCGGACACCGCTCTCGTTTGCTGCCGCGAATCGGCATGAGGGGGTCGTGAGGTTATTACTGGAGCGGAATGATGTCAATCCTAACACGTCGAACGAATATGGTCAAACACCCCTCACGTTTGCTGCGGACAGTGGGCATGAGGGGGTTGTGAGGATACTCTTGGGACGGAAGGACATTCGTCCCGACACAGCTGACAAATGTGGCCGAACACCGCTCTCGTGGGCTGCCGCAAATCGCCATGAGGGGGTCGTGAGGATGCTTCTAGAGCGGAGCGACGTTAATCCCGACACAACTGACACTTTATTTGGCATGACACCGCTTTCGTTTGCTGCTGCGAATCGGCATGAAGTGATCGTTAGGATGCTGCTGGAACGGAACGGTGTCAATCCCAACACAGCTGGCACTTTATCAGGCCAGATGTTGCTCTCTTGGGCTGCGCAGAATGGACACGAGCGGGTCCTGGAGATACTTCTAGGACGAAACGACGTCAATCCCAACACACCTGACATATATGGCCTAACACCGCTCTCGTGGGCTGCACAGAATGGGCATAAGGGGGCTGTGAGGATCCTGATGGAACAGAACGACGTCAACCCCAACACCCGTGACAAATATGGCCGAACGCCGCTCTCTCTTGCTGCGGAGAATGGACATGAGAGTGTCATGATGATACTGCTGGAACGAAATGAGTCCAATCCTGAGGCTGCTGACGACGAATATTACCAAACACCACTTTCGTTTGCTGCCGAGAACGGGCATGGGGGGGTAGTGAGGATACTGCTGGAGCGGAATGATGTCAACCCCAACACATCCAACCAATACGGCCGAACACCGCTCTCGTTTGCCGCTGAGAATGGGCATGACGGGGTCGCGAGGATCCTGCTGGGACGAAACGAGGCCGATCCCGAGGCTGCTGACGACGAATATTACCAAACACCACTTTCTTTTGCTGCCGAGAATGGTCATGGGAGGGTGGCGAGGATATTGCTGGAGCGAAACGATGTCAACCCCAACACAACTAACGAATATGGCCGAACACCGCTCTCGTTTGCTGCAGAGAACGGGCATGAGGGGGTAGTGAGGCTACTTCTAGAACGGAACGATGTCAATCCCGACACAGCTGACACCCTATTTTCCCAAACGCCCCTGTCGTTTGCTGCCGAAAATGGGCACGCGAGGGTCGTCAGGATCCTTCTGGGACGTAGCCACCTCAACCCGGATATGCCTGATAAATACGGCCTAACCCCTCTCTCGTTTGCTGCTCGGAATGGGCATGAAGGGGTCGTGGAGATACTGTTGCAACGGAACGACGTCAATCCCGACAAGCCTGACAAATCTGGCCAAACACCACTCTCGCAGGCTGCGCGGAACGGGCACGAGAGAATCGCAAAGTTGCTGCAGGAACGGCGGGGTTCCATTCCCAGATATCTAGATAGCCGAGAACCACTGTCGCATTTCTCCCCTGAGTTGTCTGAGCTCTCGGAACCTCCTTCCAAAAGGACCCGCAGGTTTTGATGTCCCCCTGGGCCCTCCTCCACCTACTCCCAACAATGGAAGAACCTTAATGAAACAAAATCCTATGTCCACCATTGACAATTTTCAACGTGTGTGCTCACTTGCCGCTGTAGACTCCAAACCCGCCGATTGGATCATTCACCTGGAATCCCCTGTTATCCCATTGGCCCTTCCAACCGTCACCCCCTACACTTCTCGTTTTATTGCTTCTTTTATTTTATCAATCTTGTTTACGCCCGCAGTCTATTGGCACTCTTCTCGCTTCCCATCTCTGTATCCATACACCCTTTTTATTTGTTGCTCATCCTCATTGTGTTGGTTTACCCCACACTCGTCCATGATTAGCTTTGTATAGACTTGTATTACTATGTAACTCAGATAGCAACTATGTTGTATTATAGGGGGTCAAAGCTTCATAGATATACTCGTAGACGCAGGCTACATATGGGCACATCTTGTGCACGTGAGAGTGTGCGCACTGTGGGAACCAGGGGAGTTTATGGCGAACGATTTGCAGAGTTTGGTCTATTTTTTATCTTTTCCCTCCTTTCTTTCTTTTTCTCACTACCACCTGTCCTCCGCCACCCGCCTGTTTACTAGATTAAAAGATCAAATTTTCTCCTTATTAGTATGGTTCGTGCGGATCAAGACCTGCACTAGGAATCTAGCTATTTTCAAACGATTATACCACCAGAACAAGTCACCCAGGCAACTCAAAAAAACCTCTACATTATTCTCTTTATCTCTCTCAACAATGTAGAGGTTTTTTTAGGTTTCTGGAGCAGCTGTATGATGAGGTATAATCGTTTGAATTTAGGCATTTTTGGTGGGAAAGAGG
>Ga0307513_10002422_pt1 | contig 25849 bp, 29 predicted proteins | sample 15_EM_MG_FD_202174 | JGI IMG/M metagenome (GOLD analysis project Ga0307513, IMG submission 202174) | Populus trichocarpa ectomycorrhiza microbial communities from riparian zone in the Pacific Northwest, United States - 15_EM | ecosystem: Host-associated > Plants > Roots > Unclassified | place...
GCACTACTATGAGTGCGAGGAAGATGCGGTGCCATCAGAGGAGGGGATAGCAAAACTCCGTCAAGGCCTTCGCAAATTTCACGACGCGGGGTTTGTGCACGGGGACATTCGCTCACCCAACGTTCTTGTCGGAGCAGACAGGCGACCCCTACTGATTGACTTTGATTGGAGTTGTAAAGTCGGGGTGGCACGGTACCCCATCCAGCTGAATATGAACCTTAAATGGCCAGAAGGAACGAGGGAAGGAGGGCTTATTGAGACGCGTCATGACACACAGATGTTGGACTGGTACGTGGAGGGACAAGGGGGAAAAGCATCTTTACCTCCCAGCGACTCGATCGAGATGAACTGAACTAGCAGTATAACTATTGATGTACCGCTTCTGCTGGTGTTACGAGTTTGTTATGATTGTTGCCAAGCCCCTATAATCATATTGTATACAGACAGCCCATGCGTAAAACCTTCTCAATCTAAATTCGGAATTGTGCCTGTACAACTAGGTCCCTAGGCAACACTCCGGGGTCAGGCAAGACCTATTGTTCGAGGGCCCCTGTCAAGGCGATGCTTCGGACTGTACTTTACCGCGTGCACTCAATCGGGCGGCATCGGATCTGGCGACCTAGAGCAGATCCTTGGACAGCTGCCGCAGCGACTAGTCACCCTTACAGATGGGAGACGGTGCTTCCAGAAATCCAGAACGTCACGAACTGCTGGTTCCGTGTGGTTCTCTACGCCCGAATCATAATATTTCGTATGTCCCTTGAGCGCGCAAACAGCATGCCCCGGTGGGATTAGAGAGGAGCACAAGAGCCGCTGGCTTCTTCAAATTGCACCAAGGACCTTTCTCAAGTCCAACGCATTTGATGGGCTCACGCGGCGTCTTCACGATACGCCGGGCGGATATCTCTCCTCCCAGATCGAAACGGAGAAAGATGCAATCACCACACTCCTAAACGGACATGAATTGTTCTGCGTCCTTGATGAGGTGCAGCTTCTCACAGAATTGGCACCGAAACGTTTCAGGTCCGAGCATCTCCAGGTGTGTTTGATTATGGGGGAGACCAACAGGTGCAATACCTGCCCCCGGGGTTTTTAGGTACTTCCTCTGGAACAGGGCTGGCTCTAAGGGCTGCGTACTGGCTACACGGCCGGTGAGGGTAGAATGCATTGCAGGCTTGCACCTCTTGCGCCTCTTCCCAGGACCTAACTTGATCCCCTACCAGAGGAGTCTCCTATGTACTCCAACGCACATCATATGTCCCAAGGTATAGAGCCAATGATGAGTGATGACCATCCATTAGACCCGTTGGTGGCCTGTTGGGTGGCCTATTGCCGCAGACGGGTCTTCCTCATGGTAAAGAGCTCAGAGGAAGTAGGATGTGGCAGGATGATTTCACTGCCCCATCACAGTGGCATATCAAAGTTCCAAATGGTATGTGAAGCTACCACTCAGGCTGCCTGATGGCTGAGAATGAATATTGACTATGCCCTGGTATCGAGGTAAAAATAGAATGATTTTTAGAAACATCATGGAATCCCCCCCAATGACATCTGATGTTAGGTTTTGAAGGATATCGAAGGGGTTCTTAACCGATAGTTTCAATATCGGACGTTAAGCAAGTCAGAAAGAGGAGAGGTGAGTCCAAGTCGAAATTCAGACTACAGGACGTTTTACCAGCTTGTACTGTTTATATAGAAACTACAGGAGGCGAGTGGAAATATAGTCCTGGCTAGATCTACTGTAGACGGGTCGGATGGGAAACGAGATCTCGAGCAGTGTGAAACGAGATATCAAACAAGGAAACGATGTGAAATCATCTTCGTACCCTGAGCGCACCGGAGTGAGAGGCAAGCAATTGCCAATCAAGGGTCAGTCGTTAGCACAGGACTCGACTGCCCGAAAGACTGCGAGAGGGGTGTTCCAATCATCTCCGTATCCGAGAGGTCCATGGTCCGAGCGCATCGGAGTGAGAGGTAAGCGGTTTCCACCAAACGTCGGTATTAGAAACGCTGGGAGACCCCCTCACTCCTGCTTGCCCTGGAATAATAGATCCTGGCTCTGTGAGGCCACCTCTCATCTTCCTCCTGCCTGTCCCGGTTTCATGGGGAGCGAGGGCACAGTCAACGATGAGTTGAAAGACGCTCCAGGAGGCTTGCATGTGACCTGCATCAACCTCGTAGGCGCCGTCTCTAACACAGTCTCTCCTTGAATTCCACTCTTGTTAAGCCAACGCTCAAATGGGTTGAGGCTGATTCGTGGTTGTTCAATCAATTCCAACGGGTCCTTTTGATCACTTGTCGTCCATACCGAGAAGCGCTGGAGAGAGCAATTCGAACGCTTCCTTGACGAGATAATGGACATAAAGTCCGGGATCAAGTCGAAATGCTCGCTTGGTCGCAGCCACCGGTGATATTTGAGTCCAAATCGCCTCAAGGATGGACATAACGGTGCATTCCATTCCTCGGGAGTAGACGTTGTACCTGTATTGCTTGCATGGACCGGCTGTGCAATAAGGGACTGAAGGACCTTCGCTCGAAGCGAAGAAGGTCGTGCATTGCCAATCACCAATTCCTCCAAATGTGGCATGAATGTTAATGCGTTCATCCAAGCCTGGCTGGTAGCCTCAATGCTGATATGGAGAATCCGTGGTATAGGTCGCCTCTCTCTCAAAACTTGACTAGAAAACCAAACCAATTGCCGAAGCCCCCGTCTGTTTAAAGAACCGGGGGATGTCACAGAGAGATGAATTAGTTTGTGTGCCGAGACGCCATCAAGTATATTAAGAGGATAGCCTTGAAATGTCAAATGCTTGCAGTTTGGGAGGGTAGTACTGAATATGTGCGGAATATGACGATGGAGGGGAAAGCGAATAGTGCAGCTCTCAAGAACATCAAAGGTCCTGCCACTCATCCACTGAATTGAGACAGCTCTGAGTCTGAGATGACGGAGGGTGTTGACAAATGGTAAGTTAATGTCAACTACATAGGTGGGAAGGAATAGATGAGAGACGGTAAGTTCTTCCAGTTGATGTAGGTGAGGGAGAAGGTCGACTGGATCGTGCGTCCCCGAAATATCGAGGAAGAGGACTTTGACGGAACGAAAGATGGGGGAATATGCAGGCACCAGGAATGATATGACATTCGCTGGAATTATTTCCACTGTGGTAAGCCCCGGACTGGCTGTGGTGCCAAGGATGCGCAAGAGATGGTCAAAGAGGGGCGACATCTCGCAAGCGCGCTTCACCCTGAATGTCTTCAGCCGGCTCATGGTAGCGTTAGAGCATCGTTGGAGACCACGGTTTACCAGGTACTCAGGCAAATCAGGCAGTCCTGGGAATGTCTCGACTCGTGAGACGGCTTCGATGGCAGCAAAAATAGCCTCGTAGGCACCCTCTGATGGGGTGAAGTCACCACGGTCGATCTCCGTATCAACCATTATATCCAGAAGCCATGGATTCCTTGCGACCTTCCTTGTAACGGCGTCCCTTGGCGTCCTTGTTCCTAGCTTGAGTGGTGCCCAAATCCCCATCACGGTGGTATACCAATGTTTACATACGAGCGTCAACACCAATGGTGAATTACTTGCGTCGTCGATGATGATGGATAAAATTGATTGGAGCAACTCGAGTGGAAGGCGGGTGACGGGTACAATAAATCTGAAGCAACCAAAAATGTTCGGAGTGGCCCCATAGATGACATCCAAGCTGGTGACGAGAGTCAGGTTTGATGGAGTTTAGGATGGCCTTGATCCTCAAATCTGCTAATACTTCGGAATATGTCGGCCCTTTCGACGGGATCGCCTCCTCCCACGGCAAGTATGGCGTCACTTGCTCATTCCATGCCACCTTCGCCCGTTTCAGCTCTATCCGCCGCACTGCCTCCGCCTGTGCCCTGCCAGTGCTCGTCTTAGTGCCTCCGCCCCTGCTCGCGCCTTTACCTCCGCCCGCGCCCACACCTCGTCCTGCGCGTCGTCCTGCGCCCGCGCCCACGCCCGCACATCCGACGACGCCTCTGCCCGTGCCCGTGCCTTTACCTCCGCCCACATCTTCGCTTCCCCCTCGGCCTCCTCTGCCCGCAGTCGCTCTTGTTGTGTCTCTGTCCGTCGCACGATCCGCTCCAGTCTCGCCTCGTGCGCTCGTGCATCCTCATTTCTTCCGCTTCCTGGTTCGGATTGCATATCTCCGTGTAGTCAGGCGAAGATCCAGGATTCAAAGAACACTAACGGTGGTCCAAGCAACGGAGAACAACCTGTAGGGTAATTGTATATATGCATCCTCATCTTATCTCATCAGGGCAGACGTACCATTCCCGCGTGTTCGAGTCTAGCGAATATGCCCTGGTTCCTGTCGAGAAGTCGCCGCTACATTGGACCCTTGCCCTCTAAACACTGCCCTTTCTTCACCCACTTGGGTCCCGGCGTCCTGGCCAAACCAAACGTCGGCGTGCTCTTCGTTTCATCTACTTCCGGACCCATCACCACGTATTTCGTCTCCACGGGAGGCGAGGATATATGACTGCGTCCTTCGCTGAATCGTCGGCTGCCTTGTGATGCCACTTTCGGGGAGGTATTGTTGTTAGGGGCTCCGGTTTCTTGCGAGGTGCGGAGGTTTTCCAGGACTTGGTGATCGCGGTCGGACCCGGTACAACTATCCTATCACATTATTTCCAATCAATAACCTATCCGTTGTGTACCTCATAAGTCCGATTAGGTTGACTGATCCGGTTACTGACTTTGAACCGGTTAATCTCGAGAATCGCTTGCAGGCCACTTAGCGGAGGCGTTGCTGAGAGTAGAGGGGGAACCGCTGGAAGCCGATCGAGCCATATCATAATTGTATTCCACTTCTACGAACGTTACTAACATCTGATTCGCAGTCCAACTCGCTTGGACTCAGAGTATGTCCCCCAGCATTCAGCCTGTAACCTGTCAGCATGAGCCGAGTAGGCAGGATGGTGGAAATGTACCTTGCACACCTCTGTCAGGGATGAACGCAGCCTAACCTACCAGAAGTGCAATAGTGCCAAGTGCCCACTCACCCCTCAACCCAACCCGTCCTGTGGAGATTGAAGGGGACGTATCCAGGCTGAAATGCAGATTGTTTGCGAAATGTGCAAATAAAGAAGCTATAGACCTCTGCGACGAGAACGGGATCACAATCGAGGGGTTGGAGAGCCGAATGACACAGGAGCAATGCGAAGGGCTTCGCATACGCGGAGGAAAGCAACATAGGCCGTTTCTCGAGGTTGCAGTGGGAGTGACCGACCCTCTAACTGGCAAAAACCAGTGACGTCTGGGCGGTACACAGGGGAGGAGTGTAGAGCGTATCCCCAAATGTCGGGAGGAGCATGTCCGGCGGAAGGGTGTCGAGACTTGCCTTTGATCGAATCGTTTGAGGTCTGGTTCAAGTCCTTTGTTCCTTGGTGAACGAGATGAATTAAATGTCCTCCGATCGTTTCTTCCGTCCCACCCATCCATCTGCTCTCTTTCCTTCGATCTTAAGCGGCTCATCCCCCAGGTCTATATATAGCTGGTCAAATTCTGGCACTCCTTTCAATCTGACAGACTAGTCATAACCATCCAAGATAACATAATAAAGTCAACTCTGTGACTACTGAGGAGCATGTCAGATGGGATGGAACGTTTTCCAGGTTTGGATATGCGACCGCCGTCTGAACTTACCGTTTGAACTCCAACCCCTCCACAAGTGCGAACGGCCGAGCAACCTTCAAATCCCCCGTCATATATACACACACCTTGCAGGTGTGGGGTGTGCTACTTCTGTCTTGTTTTCGTTTTGGAACCATCAACTCTTTCGGAAACGCTCGACCTGTGGTGTTAGTGCAGCCGGTAGGTAGGAGCAGCGCCAGAGAGGGTTTCTGACAGCTACACTGGAACGGGGGCTCTTCCTTCTACACCTTCGACGACGAATCGAACGGGTGGCGGAAAGGACTAATCGAGCATAATACGCAACGAGGTAGGTTATTCCTGGTTTAAGAAGACTTTCTTTGATGTACAAAATGTCATTAGCAGAATCAAACTTTGACCAAACCGAGCTTGCCAGTCTCAAGTTCGACAACAAAACCATTGACAGGATCAGACCCAAACATACGTAGACCTTCAGCGTACTCCTGTGCAATAACTTTGCGAGTGCTCTGCCCCTTGACCTTGATGTCTTCTTCAGAAACATCCTCGGGCAAGATGTTGCCGAATATATTGGTGCAGAACTTGACGCTTTGCAACATGTCAAAGAGAGGTAGAGAGGACCTTCCAACAGGGTGACCTACGTCTCATCGAGCTCATCCTTGGTCAAGGACTTTCCAAAGTCGGCGGAGCCTTGTATCACTGGACGGAAGAAGTCGAATGCCTTTTCGAAGTTGTCTTCATCAACGTCCGAGAGGACCGCAGCGTCAAGATTCTGGATCTGTCTATACGCGGCCATCACGACCAATTGGAATCTAGGTGCCAGGTTCGCGTCAGGTTCTGCGCGGCAAATGCATACCCCGTGGACGCACCTGATATACGAAGTGCCCACTTTGCTTGTATGCCACTTTTCGGCTTCTTCAGGGGTGCAGTGACTGCGAATTTCGGCGCAGATCGTGGCGGCGGCGCTCAGACCACCGGTGACTGCGAGGTGGACACCAGAAGAAAAGAAAGGGTCAATGAAAGCTAGTATCGTCGGACGTCAGTGGTGTCCAAATGCGGCGGTCAGGCGTTGTACCTCCAGCATCCCCAGCAATGCGGTACCGCGGGCCAGCATGGTAAGGAGCGTTGTAAGAAAAGTCGCTGGCTTGTTTGACGCCGACGCCGTCCTCGTTACGCTGGAGTTCTCCATCGTTCAAGAGGGCCTTGATATCAGGCGCATATCGGTCGAGGGTCGAATGATAGAGGGCTTCCAAACACGATTCCTTAGCACTCGTCTTGAGCTCTTTGTGCTTGACGTTATAAATGCCCTGGTGCAGAACTACGCCAACAGAGACGGTGCCATCATGCAGCGGAATGAACCATGCCCAGCCAGACTCATCTGTGGAGGTCAGCGATTTACGATATGAACCAACCTTTTCGCAAGGCACACAACTCACCCTCAAGGGATTCGAAGTACGGGGCGTTCTCTCTGGATGTCCCTGGCTTATATCTACCAGTTCCCTTCCAATAACCCCAAAATGCAATATTTTTCAAACCTTCATTAAATTTACGGTTCTTCAAGTACGTGGTGGACAGAATGCCACGGCGTCCGGATGCGTCGACGAGGTAATCGAATTCGATTGTGCCGCTCTCACCGTGGACGTTGGTCCACTTGGCGGCAACGGGACGTGTGGTGGCCGGATCGCCTTCAAAGACGAGGCTGTTCACTTTGGTCTCCTCGATGATTTTGGCACCAAGATCTCCAGCATGGCGGAGCATGAGCTCGTCGGACTCGGACCGTACCTGGGAAATGTCATAAACTACTACAGACCATAGCGGCTGGTTGTCAACACGTACGACGTTCCAAGCACCATGAGCCAATCCAAGACCTATGAAATCTGTGTCTATCATACATAACGAATGAGTGAGCGAGGCAACGGACGCTAGATCAAAGGACTTACACGCCTCATGTTTTTGTTTGCTGAAACGGACTGCGGCACCTGGCTACATCGAACCAGGAACTGAGCCTATACCCTCAAGAATCGCCGCAGTCGGTCCATACCTTGACGCAAAAGCCTACGTTCTCCAATAGTTCAGCTCCCACTCAGTATGCTAAGGGGGGCACTGGCTCACCGTGCTCGGCAAATTTGTCCAACAACCCAATGTATTGCAAGAAGTAGCGAATCGAGGGCAACAGGCTCTCGCCGATATGGTACCTAAAAGCCCTGTGAGCAACTAGACGCGCACCTTTGCATCCATTATCACCTTGGGAACTTGGAAGCTTCAATAACGACGACGCCCAGTCCTTCCCTCGCAAGGACCGAGGCGGCATAGCTTCCTGCTGGCCCACCGCCGATGACCAGTATTTGAGCTTTGAGTGGCTGAACCGACGATGAACTCGTAACAAACTTAATACTCTGGTCAAGAAAAGAGACTCACAACAGACGCCATGTCGTTCTAGAACAGAGTATAGCACGATGAGACGATAAGACTGGGTGTGTGATATGAGAGCTCCTGGTGTCAGCCCTTATTGCCAAGAATTAACCTTTCGCGCGGAGCGCTCGGGTCTTATATACTTCTTAGCAAAATGCATAGCATTGGCTTATCCATCAAGCAGAAGGGCGGTAATCGGGCTCCCAGTGTGTTCATTCAGCGGGGTCAATCACCGTGTCGCCACCTCAAAAATAATGCCTGAAATCCGGACGTCCGAGTATCTGAATCGATTTGAGGAGCTGTAATATAGAATTTGTGTAGCAAGAGTGACCAAATATTGGTCAGGTGGCCGGATAATACGTTGGTGGCCGTTGACCAGCTCCTTTGATCTACTGTGATTGGTTCTTTATTGTACTGGATGCGCAGCAAGCGCTTGCCATCTGGTCGCTAAACGGCGATAGACAACCGGTGCTCACCGAGTAGGACGAAAGGGCTTACATCACACAGCATTAATGCAAAGAAACGGGATCAATCGAGACGCGATAGGTGCATTAGAGGCAAATGAGAAGTGATTGGGCGCTCTGTCAATTGAGTAGTTGTAAGGCCAGATAAACCGAAGTATGGATGAGATGTCTTCAGTACTCCGAGACAAACATAGGAAGGAAAGACTGGTGCTGGAGTTGTAAGACTAGCTTGAGTATTGGCTTTTCCATCAAGCATCTGAGCGGTAATCGGGCTCCCGGGTTCATTCAGCAGGGTTTAATCACCAGGCGTCGGCCAATTTCGACCCGGTTGATGCATTGTCAGATGGTTGGAATAGAACTGGAATAGAGAGCGTGGTGGATGTCGTTCTGTTGGGGATAGGAGGAAGTCGCTGCCTGGCCATCCGGCCGCAGGCGAAGCGCCAGGCGCATTTTTTGGACCAGACAACCAAATTTTTCACATCGAAAACGTCTGAACATAGATCAAGATTGTAAACACATAAATCAAATCTATATACAATATGTACCTGGTTTTAACGAGCGTTGTTTAAGAATAGGTGCGAATGTCTACTATCACGACCTAAACCTGGACATGAGGTGGCGTAGAAGGCTGGTAGGTATGCTATTGTGGAGTATTGTTCTGTCCCCACCACCCTTGCTGGCCTTGAGGCGGTGGAGCAACTGGAGATCCATAGTAGCCTGGCTGCGGCGGGCCAGCCTACACACCGTACTGGGCTATTTGTGGTTGTTGAGATTGTATGTACGACTGGTCCCATGGCCCTGGATCAGCAACAGTCTTGATGAAGCCAAAGAGTATACCAGTCAAACATGCCCCGCCCACGATCACTTCTGCTAACCCGAGAGACAAATAATCGAATGTAGAGTTATTCCTGTTTATTCTACCGATGATAAGGTCAACTAGGGCGTAAAGTGTACGGATGACGAGCCAAGGCATGACCCAAATCAGCATCTGACGAGTGACCTGCATTGAATTTGAGACGGGTCCTCAAACGGGTGGGGAAGTAACGTACCACATCAGAGCGTCCCGTTTGCCGGTTGAACGCGCGAGTGAGCGTGAGGCCCGTAACGACGAAAACTATCGTGAGGATGGAGTAGAACGCGAATCGGACATACGTCAAACCCAGTTGAGCCTCAAAGAAGCGGAGATAGTCGAGATAACTGATAACATCGCTAAGGTAAAGCGAGTACCCTACTGTCACCACGGTGACCGCGAGGGTGAGAAACAAGAGGCCGCAGGAGGTGACCGTCCAGTCCGCAACAAACTTCCACATCTGTCCGGCGTATGGAATTCCTCTGGCCCCTTTACCATATATGATCAGCTGTGAACGCCTGCGGAAAACCCAGAGTCCTGCCATCGTGAAGAGGAGGGGGGCCTGTTGGTAGAGGGTGCGAATGGTACGACTGAGCGCAATATAGGTAACGGACGTCATTTCGTCGAGACGGATTTGAACGGCATCCATAATGAGGGCGATGTCAAGGAATATGGCGGAAACGAGGAGTAAGACGTATGGTTGTCGCTCACGTGATGGGACATTGCGCATGACCTTGATGAGTGTCGATATCAGGTAGAGAATAACACAGAACCAAATGATCTCGAAGGCCATTTGGGCTTTCACGAGCGGCGGTGCATCCCAATCATCAACGACAGAGCCACCACCTCCTCCTCCGCCACGACTCTTGCGTTTTTCAAGCATCGTAGAGTATCTAGGTATGGTCAAGAAATGAAGACGGTGACTCATTCAAGGCTAGAACATACAAGAGCAGGAGGTATAGGCAGGAGAGGTCCCACTCTCAAGAGACCCAAGGATAACCAGTTTTTATACTGCGAGTGGCCAACGCCCCTGAGGGTTTGAATATCAAAGCCATGTCACCGAGCTCTCGCCCGAGCAAGTCCCATGGGATCTCGTTGCCTAACAACGTAACAACGTAACAACGTAACAACGCCCTATATAACGGATATGGCTATTCTTTAACAGATAAGTGGCCTCAGGTGAGGTACCAGTTCAAGCAGTGACGTTCGTCGTGCTTCCAGTGGTCAAACAGCAAGCCGTTGATCACCATGTCAGAAGAAGAAGAAGACTATCTTTCCGAAAAAATACTGGCGGGCGTAGTGGCACAACCGCCACCAGGTTCCAAGACGTATGTCCAGCCAAGATGGGAGGCACAGAGTCGAAACCTCGCAGGCCGGACAAAATCCAAGAAAAAAACCGAAAGGGAGAGGCTGGGGGCCCTTAGAGAGGGCGTGGGAACTAGTTTATTGAGCGAGAGAAACTTGGCGAGGTTGGAGGTCCGAGCAAAGCAATGAACATGATGGTCAAAATTGGTTTCAAGCCAGGACAGACTCTGGAGAAGCAACGAGAGACCACTTCAAGCACAGAAAGTGCAGATGTGCTTGCAAAAAAAGTTGGCCAGAATATTTCTGGCTTGAAAGCGCCGATCACGGTCGACATATGGGAAGGTAAGCCTCTTAACTCTCACGATACCCCGCTATCTTACAAGGGACTATCAAAGGGGAAAGGGCTTGACGGGCATGAAGCGCCCTCTTTCTCCTACCACTGCTCAAGAAGCCGCGAAACGTGCCAGAAAGATTACAAAATTAGCAGATGACTCCGAAGATCAAAATTCCAGGACTCGCACCCGTGTGGAATACGAGGAAAAGCGAGATGAAGGAACATTCTCTAACGCAAGGAAGACGTGCTCCGCTTTGGACCAGGAAGCTGGCATCAAGGTAAGCTACAGTTATCACTACTCCACTACTGTGGGACACAGGGGAATTTTATAACTGTGGTGTATGCAGTCTAATGTCTTGACCCTCGACCCCTTCCAACCATGGAAATTCCCTCCCAGCCTCCAGCAGAAACTCAACCTAGAGATTCCTGGTGTCATTGACGACACATTTTGTTCTCAGCCATCCAGACCTCGCCATAAGACACGACGAGATAATAGGAGAATGACGAATAGGATGGCGAATCGGTAATGTTGCAGAAATGACTGCGAGATCAGACGCAAAGCAACGCATTGGAACCTCTTGGAGGAACTAATTCGGACGACGATGTGCCCGTCTTACTTGGTGGTGCAACGAGGAATGGCGGCAAATTAAACCCAGGAGCGGCTATCGATGCGGAGGAGGATATAGAAATAACGGACAGGGTGCTTACGGGAGTTCATGAATGGCTCACCTTCGACATACGCGCATTTAGTCTGCAGAACGCCACTTGACAACTCGCTTGGGTTCACTGCAGGTGGCAACAAGACTACAAAAGCCCGCTTGTGCATAGCGAGGAAATTATTCGTATTGCTTCTGGTGCGGTACGTAATACCAGGATGTGGAGGATCTGAAAAAAACATTGTCATGGAGAGACCGAGGAAGAACATGATTAGCACTAATATATGTGCAGTATCCTGTAGTATCTTCATCTCCACTCTCTTCCCATCGATTGCAGTATTGGCCACAAGCCGCCAAAGAGTTTTTGGTTAATGAACGCGACAGTCTGGTCACCTGCCCAATTTTCGAGAGTTCTAGGGCTCTGAAGGGCGCGTGCTTTATATCCCCTTCCTTCCAGGAATACCTCCGGGAAATCCACCCCTCTTGATTGCCTCTTCTACAGCCTCGAGCGCACGCTCACCGTGTTCATCTGTCCCATATATTACACCAGCAAGCCGCTGAGGTCGGTCAACCTGCAAACCCCTACCCCTTGTCGTGCCGACCTTCGGGTCATTATAGAAAGTGAGGAGCGGGGGACTGGTAGTATACGTGGGTGTGCCTCTCCTCTTATATAGACTGTTTCGCAGCGCGTCGTACCCGTACGCGTATAAACGCGTCGCCATGAGCCGCTCGGCGTACCCGAATTCGTTGTCGATATGGTCGTCGAGCCCCTTGCGGGTTATAAAGTTGCGGGATTGGTGGTAGAGAGAGAGATACAAGTGCCTGGAGTTTGCACCGCTCGAGGATGGGTTTGTTTTCTAGCGGATCGGGTTTGACTGTTTGCGATGGACGTGGCTCAGCGCCAGTCTCGGGCCGTCTACCCATTATTCTAAGGGCTTTAAAGAGAATTTTGGACTTCTGGTTTGGCACGGTTAGAGTGCTGTACGTGGGCTATGGTGGTTCGAGGCGGGTTTGTTGGAGGTTGTCTCGAAGAGGTCGAACTTTTTCGGCGGGTATCTTTTTCTCATAGCTCGTATCTCGGTGGCAAGTACGTCGACATTACGTTGACGCCGCAGCGACACGAAATGGTTGGGATCAAGTTTGCTTTTTGTCTTTCGACTATATACATATACGTGTCATCACCTCAAAAATAATACCTAAAATCCGGACGTCCGAGTATCTGAATCAATTTGAGAGCAAGAGTGACCCAAATACAGATGGTGCGAGATTAGCAGGCGATAATACGTTATTGGCCCTTTGATCTACCTTTGATTGGTTCTTTATTGTACTGGATGTGCAGCAAGCGCTTGCTATCTGGTCGCTAAAGGGCAATAGACAACCGGTGCTCACCGAACGGGACGAAAGTGTTTACATCACATAGTATTAATACAAAGAAACGAGGTTAAACGCTATAGGCATTGGAGGCAAATGGAACGTGATTGGGCGCTCCGCCAATTGAGTAGTTGAGGGCCAGATAAACCAATGCAAGTATATGAGATGTCTTCAGTACTCCGAGACAAACATAGGAAGGAAAGACTGGTGCTGGGGTTGCAAGATTAGCTTGAGTATTGGCCCATCCATCAAGCATCTGAGCGGTATTCGGGCTCCCGGGTTCATTCAGCGGGTCGAATCACCAGGCGTCGGCCAATTTCGACCCGGTTGATGCATTGTCAGATGGTTGGAATGGAATTGGAATAGAGACCGTGGTTAATATCGTTCTGTTGGGGATAGGAGGAAGTCGCTGCGCTGCCTGGCCATCCGCAGCCGAGGCGGCAGGAGAGGTCGAACAGTGTTCCGATGCTTGTCACCAGACAACCAAAATTTCACATCGAAAACGTCTGAACATAGATCAAGATTGTAAACACATAAGTCAAATCAATACACGATATGTAACCGGTTTTAATGAGTGTCGTTTAAGAATGTCCACTATCATGACCTAAACCTGGACATGAGGTGGCGTAGAAGGCTGGTAGGTATGCTGTTGTGGGGTATTGTTCTGTCCCCACCACCCTTGCTGGCCTTGAGGCGGTGGAGCAACTGGAGATCCATAGTAGCTTGGCTGCGGCGGGCCAGCCTGCACACCGTACTGGGCTATTTGTGGTTGTTGAGCTTGTATGTGCGACCAGTCCCATGGTCCTGGGTCGGCAGCAGTCTTGATGAAGCCAAAGAGTACACCAGTCCAACATGCCCCGCCCACAATCATTTCTGCTAACCCGAGAGACAAATAATCGAATCTGAAGTTATTCCTGTTTATGCCAGTGATGATATGCTCGACTAGGGCGTAAAGTGTACGGATGATGAGCCAGGGCATGACCCAAATCAGCATCTGACGAGTGACCTGCATTGAATTTGAGACGGGTCCTCAAACGGGTGGGGAAGCAACGTACCACATCAGAGCGTCCCGTTTGCCGGTTGAACGCGCCAGTGAGCGTGAGGCTCGTGACGACGAAAACTATGGTGAGGATGGCGCAGAACGCGAATCGGACGTATGTCAAACCCAGCTGAGCGTCAAAGAGGCGGAGATAGTCGCGATAACTGATAAGATCGCTAAAGTAAAGCCAGTCCCCTACTGCGGTCACGGCGACCGCGAGGATGAGAAACAAGAGGCCGAAGCAGGTGACCGTCCAGTCCGCAACAAACTTCCACGTCTGTCCAGCGTATGGAATTCCTCTAACCCCTTTGCCATATATGATCAGCTGTGAACGCCTGCGGAAAACCCAGAGTCCTGCCATCGTGAAGAGGAATGGGGCCTGTTGGTAGAGGGTGCGAATGGTACTGCTGAGCGCTTCACGGGTAGCGAACGTCGTGTCGTCGAGACGGATTTGAACAGCATCAATAATGAGGGCGATGTCGAGGAATATGGCGGAAACGAGGAGTAAGACGTATGGTTGTCGCTCGCGTGATGGGACATTGCGCATGACCTTGATGAGTGTCGATATCAGGTAGAGAACGATACAGAACCAAATGATGTCGAAGGCCATTTGGGCTTTCACGAGCGGCGGTGCGTCCCAATTGTCGACGCCAGAGCCACCACCACCACCACCTCCTCCGCCGCCACGACTCTTGCGTTTTTCAAGCATCGTAGAGTATCTAGGTATGGTCAAGAAGTGAAGACGGTGACTCATTCAAAGGGGAGAACATACAAGGGCAGGAGGTACACAGGCAAGAGGTCCCAATGTCAAGAGACCCAAAAGCAACTAGCTTTTATCCCGCTCGGTGGCCAACGCTTTCGAGGGTTTGAATATCGAAGTCATGTCACCGAGCTCTTGCCCGAGCCAGTCCCATGGGACCTCGTTGCCTAACAACGTAACAACACCCTTCTAACGGATGTGCCCGCCTCAAGTGAGGTGCAGGTTCGTTGCGTCTCCAGTCCTTAAACCAGCACATCACCGACCACCACGTCAGACAAGAAGACTATCTCTCCGAAAAATTCCTTGAGGGCGTAGTCGTACAATCGTCCTCAGGTTCCAAGACGTATGCCCAGCGAAGACGGGAGGCACAGCGTCGATCTGAGATTCGAAACCTAGCAGGCTGGACAAAATCCAAAAAGAAATCGAAAGGCAGAGCCTGGAGGCCTTAAAGAGGGCATGGGAACTAGTTTATTTGAGCGGGAGAAACTTGGCGACGCTGGAGGACCGAGCAAAGCAATGAACATGATGGTCAAAATTGGTTTCAAGCCAGGACAGACTCTGGGGAAGCAACGAGAGACCACTTCAAGCACGAAAAGTGCAGATGTGCTTTCAAAAAAGGGTGGCCAGAATATTTCTGGCTTGAAAGCGCCGATCACGGTCAACATGTGGAAGGTAAGCCTCTTAATTTTCACGATATCCCGTTATCTTACAAGGGACTATCAAGGAAGAAAGGGCTTGGGGTCAAGAAGCGTCCTCTTTCCCTTACCACTGCTCAAGACGCTGCGAAACGTGCCAGAAAGATTGCAAAATTAGCAGACGACTCCGCAAATCAAAATTTCTGGACTCGAACCCGTGTAGAATACGAGGAAAAGCGAGATGAAGGAACATTCTCTAACGCAAGGAAGACGTGCTCCGCTTTGGACGAGACAGCTGGCATCAAAGTAAGCTACAGTTACCACTACTCCGCTACCGTAGGACATGGGGAATTTTATAACCGTGGTGTATGCAGTTTAATGTCTTGACCCTCAACCCCTTCCGATCATGGAAATCGCCTCCCAGCTTCCAGCAGAAATTCGACCTAGAGATTCCTGGTGTTATTGACGACACCTTTTGTCCCCGGCCATCCAGACCTCGCCATAAGACACGACGGGATAATCTCGAGCGGCTACTGGATGAGGAGAATGACGAATAGGACGACGAATCGGTAATGTTGAAGAAACGACTGCGAGATCAGATGCAAAAAGACGCATTGGAACCTCTTGGAGGAAATGATTCAGCCCGTCTTACCAACGAGGGATGGCGGCAAATTAAAGCCAGGAGCCGCTATCGATACGGAGGAGGATATAGAAACAATGGAGGAGGTGCTTACGGAATCTAATGAATGGCTCACCTCAGATGTACGCGCGTTTAGTCTACAGAACGCCACTTGACAACCTACTTGGGTTCACTGCAGGTGGCAACAAGACTACAAAGCCCGCTCGTGCATATGCGAGGAAACTATTCGTATTGCCTCTCGTGCAGTACGGAATACCAGGATGTGGAGGAGCTGAAAAAACATTGTCCTGGAGAGACCGAGGAAGAACATGATTGAGGACTAAGATATGTACATACATAGTGCAGTATCCTATAGCACCTTCATCTCCACTCTCTTCGCATCGATTGCAGTAGGGCCGCAAGCCGCCAGAGAGTCTTCGGTTAACGAGGGCGACAATCTGGTCACCTCCCCCATCTTCGAGAGCTCTAGGGCTCTGAAGGGCGCGTGCTTCATATCCCCTTACTTCCAGGAATCCCCCGGGAAATCCACCCCTCTTGATAGCCTCTTTTACAGCCTCGAGCGCAGGTTCACCGTGCTAATCTGTCCCATACATTACACCAGCAAGCCGCTGAGGTCGGTCAACCTGCAAACCCCTACCCCTTGTCGTGCCGGCCTTCAGGTCAATATCGAAAGTGAAGAGTGGGGGGCTGGTAGTATACGTGGGTGTGCCTCTCCTCTCATGTAGACTGTTTCGCAGCGCGTCGTACCCGTACGCATATAAACGCGTCGCCGTGAGCCGCTCGGTGTACCCGAATTCGTTGTCGGTATGGTCGTCGAGCTCCTTGCGGATGATAAAGTTGCGGGATTGGCGGCAGAGAGAGATACAAGTGCCTGGAGTTTGCGCCGCTCGAGGATGGGTTTGTTTTCTAGCGGATCGGGTTTAATTGTTTGCGATGGACGTGGCTCAGCGCCAGTTTCGGACCTGTCAGGATTTTGGGTGTTCGAGGATTCGTTTCGTCTTCCATGCCCATGCATCAGGTCTCGGTATTACATTATAGACCCCCGGTCGCTTAGCTTTTTCCCTCATTTCATATCCATTTCGTACGCGTTTCGCTTGTCATTTACCATATAGGTCGTCCGAGTTTACAGGGTAATATACAAGGTTTACCTCCGCTCACACATTATTTTAACAGTCAATATCGAAACCTAGATGCCATTGAGCATGAGTGGGTTCCTTGATTCCAGAGCTTGTCCTGGAGTCGCTTTGGAAAACGTCATTGTCGCCTAAGGCATCCAAGGACGACTCGAAGTTAAACTAACTTTTAGGGAAGTTACCTAAACAACCGATATGCGTGTATGGAGAGAAGTGGCTACATGTATGAAAACCTGTGCATCTTCCTTATTGATTGGTCTTTTTATTCTCCGTTTCGCACATCCTTTTGGGCCTCTTCTTGCCTGTCACCGTTCCTCGCAGTTAGAGTCATAGAGTGGACAAATCCTACAACACCCAGGGCGAACATCACAGCCCAGATAAGATTACCTCTGAGGATCTCTGACTGAATAGAGAGTGAAAAGGATGATGTAGCAATCGCGGGTGCAAGAGATTCAGGGAGGGTTATAAAAATGCTGGAAAGACCTGGTAGAAGCGAATAGACGTGAGTAGAGAGTGAAATCGGAGCTGGCCTGTACTAACTGTTGATGGAACTGAGAGCAGCGGCGTTTGGACTGGAATTGTTGACCATGATAAACATCCCAGCTGAAAAGAGACGTGAGGATTAAAGGTGAGAGTGGAGGATTGCACTTACTCCATGCCCATCCCGTGAACGCCCAAACCATGAAGAACACAAACAGGGCTCCATACCATATCCAGCCGTCCTCTCCGTTCCGTCGAGCGACCAGGTTCAGTACAGGGAATAAAGCAATCATCGCGGGCCACAAGAGCATACTGAACGTATACATTCTCACGAACCCGAAGCGTCGCTCCAGATATGGATACGGAATCATAGCAAGGATTTGAGTCACCGCTCGGACTGACATATGGATGCCAATCCTTGCCTCTGATAGACCCAGGCCGCCCTTCTCCACCGGCATAAACGCGAAGATTGGGTAGACTGCGAATAGTATCTCAGCTAGACAGCGGAATTCATTAGTTCCAAACTCATTATTTAGCCGTTATATCGGCGCATCGTCGTCACGTTTACTCACCCAGAAGGACCATGGTCGCATGATTGAGTAGCATCGAAAAAATTGGCCAAGTTAGGACGGATCGTAATGTACTTCCGAAGGTTTTGGAGTTGGGTTGAATAAGTGGTTCAGATTCATCTACGACGGTCACGAAAGAGCCTGATGGGTGGTGGCGATGGGTTTTGGTGGAGAGGGTCTAGAAGAAACGCCTGAGAGGGAAGAAATGTTGGGCATGAGGGGAAGACCAACCTCCTTGAGTACAATGGCTGCGTAGGCGACAGCACAAAGTGCAAAACCGGCGCCAACGAAGCACGGTAAGGAGAAAGGGTATTTTGCCCAGAATTTCCCTGCAAAGAGTCTGGGCCAATGGCGCTCAGGGTGAGCTAGGAAACCGCTGATTGGTTGTCCTACAATTTGTCCCATTCGATACGCGACCTGCTCCGAGGACTTAGCGCTAGGGGGTTGCTCTATTGGTTGACTGACCATAAGAAGGGTGTAGATATTCGACTGGCTGTCTTCATCTGACATTTCTCCAGCCATCACTCGCACTGCACTGTTGATTATTTAGTGAGAAATGGACCTTGTTAGCAGAGCGAGCAGAATCGACGCACGTATGAGCACTGCCGAGGCCACCTATACATCTAGTAACAAGCATCATCCAATATTTGGTACTCACGCCGAATAGGGCCATCGCCACTGCCACTCCGGTCGTTCCGAAGAGCACAACGGGTTTCCTTCCCCATATGTCAGATATTGCACTTGTGGGCATGACTAAAAAACCAGGGAGATAAACGGTTGTACCACGGTGCTTGAATCGGACGTACTGGTGAATAACTGTACGACAGCGAAGATGCTTTCCACCAAGCCGGAGTAGAAGCCAACATCCTCTGGGTTGTCGGTGACTCCGATTTCCATAATAAACTACCTCAGCACCGACGTTAGGAAAATATTGCGGTCAGCGAAGCGTGCGATGTCGAACCTGATTGATGAAAGGATAGATCATTTCGAATGAAAATGGCCAGACTGAATTGATCAGCAGAAGGGCAGCCACTTGCTGGGTGCTTGGAACGCCGATCTTGCCCTTTGGCGAAGTGGATAAGACTGCGGCTTCTTCATCGAGGACATGGTCGGCGACGAGCAAGGGTGTCGTTTCACACACCAGGTCCATCCGAGATCGCCTGGGAGGAGAAGAGTGTAAGATGCAGCAAAGAAATGTATAAATAGGCTGCCATACATGTCTCCGGCCGAGTCAGCTCGGCGATGGTGCTCAGTCATCAGTGCGCAAGGTCTTCGTCAACACGAGGTGATGGGTTACCTCCAAATAAATGATTCCGATCGAATTGGTCACTGCACTACACTACAGAACCCAGACAACGGCACAACCCTCCACTGGTCCTAGGCAACCCCTGAATTCAGATGGCCATACGGGATAAGCATAGACTCGACAATTTTAGAGTTCCAAACTGCTGCAAAGGTCTTGTTCGCACAGTACGTTGTTAAGACGGTTTGCGACAATACTTCGAAAAAAGAGGGAAGATTCCCCCCGAGTAGTCGGAAGGATATTTCTCGGCTCGCTTAAATTCTTCTCATTCCTCTGGGAGAGCGAGGCTCTACCAAGTTGCTCTCGATTATGAAGGCTTGCACAGATCGAATGAGCCAACGACGTCTGCCTATTACGGGTGGACGGTGGAGCCAGTAGATATTAACACCCTTCTTCGCATGCTCATTGGTCACCCAGTCTATGACTTGGTTGAGGAGAGATTTTAGAGTGCCTTCCACACAACAAAGGTTCTGGGGATTACTAGTCTCGGGGTATTTGAGTCGTCCGATTAAAAGATCTCTTCATTTTTTCTACAAACAACTCCAGATTATACTTCAAATTGGGAATGTCATGCAGTGTGATTTCTGTATATTTCCCAGAATCAGCAATATGGACCTAGATTGACGTGAAGCGCGGTACCGTCCAGGTGGAGGCTTGGAGTATCGTCAGCCACAACGCCAGACTGGCTGTCGATGTGCTCACGAGTTCATTTTACTGGCCTGTCGAGCTGCTGTGCAACATTGTGCGCATCAGGTGTGGAGTTGCGTTGATGGCCGATCAAAGTTGTCAAGCAAATCCTTCATAGCGATATTGCTCACGTTGATATCGGACAATTATGATATCAGCGGTTGTAATGTACGAACAACCCATGACGATGTCCACTTTCACGGCAACCCATTCCATCTGCCAGTAAATACAGAGCCTGAGGGCCCGGCTTTTAGGTATAACGAGGTATGTACCTCAATCATCAATTTATATGGGTGGAATATTCTATTGTCATGAGTGGATGGCAATAGAGAGAGCAAGGACTACAAATGTAACACCTACGAAAAGACATCAGGGAACACAGTGAGGCAAAATCAAACAGTGTGGAGAAGCAAAAGCCTATGCAGGCCAGCATAGAGTTGGAACCAGACTGAGACGAGAGATGAATAAAGGCGAGCAATTCCTTGTCCATCCCTAAAGTGAACCGAAATGCATTACATCAACAAGAAGTATTCATCGATTCATTATATGCACGGAAATTTTGTCCAGGAGAGAAGTAGGAAGGGAGATAGCCATAAGTGGGCTAGAAAGTGGGAAAGTGGGTGACAACCAAAGAAAATGTGCAAACGGAGTCTTCATCGCTTCCTCTTAATTCTGGCCACAGTGATATTCACTTCAGCCATTGCCTCATCACATTCATATTTTCCTCTATTAGGGAGGTGAGGAGCATGCCCACCTCTGCAGCCTCAGTGTACAAGTGTGCAGGGACGGGCACCCGGAGACTCCCACTTCCACCACCAGCAGTTATGTCCCACCATTTGTCAACTGGTTGGGTTGGAGGGTCAGCTGGCTTTTGTGTGACTGGACATGCATGGTTGAATGTGCTAACAAAGCTCAATATTCTGGGGCTCGACCCGCTCCTGCTCCCATTGCCATTGGCATAGGTCAGCTGCTGTGAATTGGGCATGTGGGTGTGGTGGGGCACCAACAGGCTTGTTGAGGTTGTCATGGGTTGTTGCAACCCAATAACTCGAGACAAAATGCATATAGATAATAAACATCTTTACCACATTATGTCAATGATACACTAGGTTATTAATCTCAGGCCCAAAGGCCAGTACCAGATTGGCAGGGTGGCAAAAGTGGAAAGAGAAGGAATACTATGATCAGATCATAGGAGCATGACTTACTGGTAACAGAGGTTATTGAGGTACTGAAAGCTGAGTAGGTTGAGGAGCTGCAATAAGCTTGATTGAAAGCTGAGGGGCAGTAGATGCCTCAAATTGGCCTCCTTATATACCTATCAGTCTATAGTTGGACTGTATAAATAAATGGTATCATACATGCATATGTCATAAGAGACTGAGTCATTTGCCACCCAACTTACATGTCAGGCCCTGATTGGGTGATGGCTAATGGTGGCACAGAGAAAATATAGAAAAACGTGCAAAATGTACAGGGCACTCAGAACAGAGGTCCATGTTAGTGTCCACACTGGTGAGTGCGCCATTCCTTGGGCCGTCCGAATCTGCGTCGGGGAGCACTAATAATGGCCCTTGGGTCCGTCCCTGGTCTGCAACATGCAGCGTTGCCTACCTACTATTCCGAATACAAGAGTCGCACAGGCATGTATGGAGGTACCACCCGCCATTATCCTCTGCAGCGGTTTGGAGTGGCAGGTCGTCCTCGATGCATATGCTCCTCATCGAGCCGCTCCCGCGTACAAGTCCCAGTCCGGATACACCAGGGTTGACACCTTGGATGATGATGTTCTCTGCCCCGCTCTCAGCTCCTGGGTCAACATCGTCGAGCGTCGTTCGCGTTTGGTTGGCATTGCCAGTGGGCACGCTGATAATCGGTGGAGTATCGTCTCCCTCGCTGATGTTAACCATACTAACCGCATTTGCATTAGCTGTTGTTGCGTGCCGTTGTTTGGTTTATCATTGTACCCCTGTGTTTACTCCGTTTATCATTGTACCCCTGTGTTTACTCCGTTTATCATTGTACCCCTGTGTCTACTTCGTTTATTTATTACGTAGACACCTCTCCTGTATATATAGAGCGACATGTGCTTTGGGGACCCCACGCGGTTTGTCCCCAGCTCACCCGTCGCTTTAGGTCCTACACTGTTGGGGCCAGGCGATTGAGCATGAGTGGGTTTCCTTGATTCCAGTGCCTGTTCTGGAGTCGCTTTGGAAAACGACATTGTCGCCAAAGGCATCAAAGGACGACTCGAAGTGAAACTGACTTTAGGGAAGTTATCTAAACAACTGATATGCGTGTATGGAGAGAAGTGGCTACATATACGAAAACCCGTGTATCTTCCTTATTGATTGGTCTTTTTATTCTCCGTTTCGCACGTCCTTTTGGGCCTCTTCTTGCCTGTCGCCGTTCCTCGTAGTCAAAGTCATAGAGTGGACAAATCCTGCAACACCCATGGAAAACATTACAACCCAGACGAGATTACCTCCAAGAATCTCTGACCGGATAGAGAGTGAAAAGGATGATGTAGCAATCGCAGGTGAAATAGATGAAGGGATGGCTATAGAAATAGTGGAAAGACCTAGTAGAAGCGAAGATATGTGAGTCGAGAGTGAATTCGGGGCTGGCCTGTACTAACTGTGGATAGAACTGAGAGCAGCGGCGTTTGGACTGGAATTATTGACCATGATCCACATCCCAGCTGGAAAGAGATGTGAGGGTTAAAGGTGAGAGTGGAGGATCGCACGTACTCCATGCCCATCCCGTGAACGCCCAAACCATGAAGAATACAAACAGGGCTCCATACCATATCCAGCCGTCCTCTCCGTTCCGTCGAGCGACCAGGTTCAGTACAGGGAATAAAGCAATCGTCGCGGGCCACAAGAGCATACTGAACGTATACATTCTCGTGAACCCGAAGCGTCGCTCCAGATACGGATACGGAATCATAGCGAGGATTTGGGTCACCGCTCGGACTGACATATGGACGCCAATCCTTGCCTCTGATAGACCCAGGCCGCCCTTCTCCACCGGCATAAATGCGAATATTGGGTAGACTGCGAATAGCGTCTCAGCTAGACAGCGGAATTCGTCAGTTCCAAGCTCATTATTTAGCTGGTATATTGGAGTATCGTCGTCACGTTTACTCACCCAGAAGGACCATGGTCCCATGATTGAGTAACATTGAAAAAAGTGGCCATGTTAGGACGGCTCGTAGTGTACTTCCAAGGGTTTTGGAGTTGGGTTGAATAAGTGGTTCAGATTCATCTACGACGGTCACGAAAGACCCTGATGGGTGGTGGTGATGGGTTTCGGTGGAGAGGGTCTGGAAGAAACGTCTGAGAGGGAAGAAATGGTGGGCATGAGGAAAGACTAACCTCCTTGAGCACAATAGCTGCATAAGCGACAGCACAGAGCGCAAAACCGGCGCCGACGAAGCACGGTAAGGAGAAAGGGTATTTCGCCCAGAATTCCCCTGCAAACAGTTTGGGCCAGTGACGCTCAGGGTGAGCTAGGAAACCGCTGATTGGTTGTCCTACAATTTGTCCCATTCGGTAAGTGATCTGCTCTGCGGACTTAGCGCTAGAAGTGTTGCTCTGTTGGTTGACTAACCGTAATAAGGGTGTAGATATTCGACTGGCTGTCTTTATCTGACATTTCTCCAGCCATCACTCGCACTGCACTGTTGATTATTTAGTGAGAAGTGGGCCTTACTAGGAGGCGGGCGGAATCAACGCACGTACTAGCACCGCCGATGCCACCACCTATACATCTCGTAACAATCATCATCCAATATTTGGTACTCATGCCGAATAGCGCCATCGCCACTGCCACTCCGGTCGTTCCGAAGAGCAGAACGGGTTTCCTTCCCCACCTGTCAGATATTGCACTTGCGGGCATGACTAAAAAACTAGGTAGGTAAACGGTTGTACCACGGTGCTTGAATCGGACCTACTGGTGAATAGCTGGACGACAGCGAAGATGCTTTCCACCAAGCCAGTGTAGAAGCCAACATCCTCTGGGTTGTCGGTGACTCCGATTTCCATAATAAACTACCTCAGCACCGACGTTAGGAAAATATTGCGGTCAGCGAAGCGTGCGAAATCGAACCTGATTGATGAAAGGATAGATCATTTCGAATGAAAATGGCCAGACTGTAGTGATCAGCATTAGGGCGGCCATTTGCGCCTTCGGAACGCCCTTCTTGTCCCTTGGCGACGTGGATAAAGCTGCGGCTTCTTCATCGAGGACATGCTCGGCGACGAGCAGGGGTGTCGTTTCACACACCAGCTCCATCCGATCGCCTGGAAGGAGAGTGCAAGATGCAGCAATAAAAATCTGTCAAGTGGCTGCCATGCATGTCCCCGTCTCCGGCTGAGTCAGCCGAGGGTCGCGATAGTGCTCAGTTAACAAAGTGCGAGGTTCTCGTCAAAGCGAGACGATGGGTTATGGTTCTCATTAGGAAAGAGCGGTCGATGTTGGTTCCAAGTTGGGATCAGCTGGGAATTGTCACCTCCAAATAAATGAATCCAATCGAATTGGTTACTGCACTACACTACAAAACCCAGACAACGACTCAACCCTCCACTGGTCCCAGGCAAACCCTGAATTCAGATAGCATGCATACGGATGAGTGTAGATTCGACAATCATAGAGTTCCAAACCGCTGCAAAGATCTTTTCGCACACAGTACGCTGTTAAGACGGTTTTCGACAATACTCTGCAAAAAAGGGAAGATTCCCCCGAGTTTGTTGATCAGAGTCGGGAGGATATTTCTCGGCTCGCTTAAATTCTTGTCATCCCTCTGGGATAGAATGTTCTACCAAGTTGCTCTCGATCATGAAGGCTTGCACAGATCGAATGAGCTAACGCCATTTTGCCGAGTCCAGGTGGACGGTAGAGCCAGTAGATATTAACACCTTCTTTGCAGGCTCGTTGGTCACCCAATCGATGTATTGGTTGAGGAGAGATTTTCGAATGCCTTCCATACAGCAGAGGTTCTGATGATAACCAGCCTGACGTATTTGAGTCATCCAATTGAAAGATCTCATCATTTTCTACAAACAACTTCAGCTTATACTTCAAATTTGGAATGTTATGCAGTGTGAGTTCTGTGTATTTCCTAGAATCAGCGATATGAAGTGAAGTGCTGCACTGTCCAGGTAGAGGCTGGAGTATTGTCAGCCGCAATTCCAGACTGGGTACCGATGTGCTCACAAGTTTATTGCCCTGGCTCCTCGAGTCATTGTGCAACGTTGTGCACGTCAGGTGCGGAGTTGCGTCAATGGCTGATCAGAGTTGTCCAGCTAATCTTTCATAGTGATATTGCTCATGTTGATATCGAGCAATCATAAGCGATTGTAATGCACGAACAACCCATGACAATGTCCAGTTTTACTGCAACCCATTCCATCTGCCAGTAAATATAGAGCCTGAGGGCATAGCCATTAGGTATAACAAGGTATGTAGCCCAATCATCAATATGTATGGGTGGGATGTTCTATTGTTATGAGTGGTGGCGATGGAGCGAGCAAGGACTACAACTGTATCACCTATGAAAAAGACAT